>ENA-UPSA01000149-UPSA01000149.1-bioreactor-metagenome-genome-assembly--contig:-NODE-149-length-109769-cov-11.428086_pt1 | contig 109769 bp, 100 predicted proteins | sample MGYA00238183_ERZ773288 | MGnify/ENA primary metagenome ERZ773288 (study PRJEB29028, sample SAMN07631243) | bioreactor metagenome | isolation source: Switchgrass digestor | place: USA: Dartmouth... | reverse complement strand
GGTAATATTCTTTGGGCCGTCTCATCGCTTCCGCCCCGATCTGCTTGACACTATCTTGAATCTCGGTTCACTTGACTACAAGCGCTATGCGTAGTAAGATTAAAAAAACCGAAGGCTATCAATGGCTATGATGAGGACGAGTAGGAGGTTTACGGGTTCAGAGAGCCGGCGGGCGGTGGAAAGCCGGTACCTTAGGGGCCTCTGAATATCACCTCGGAGCCGGCGGCTGAAGCTGAGTAGGTTTGCCCGTCTTGCCCGCGTTACTGGGCACTAAAGTGAACTGCAGCTGACCTCGACTAACAGGCTGGGCTCATCAATTGAATGGGCTCCGGCGGTTGGCTGTAGTTAAGCTGGGTGGTACCGCGATGAGAAAACGTCGTCCCTGTACGGGACGTTTTTTTTCGCTCGTAGCGCCAGAGATCACAACTCAAGAGCACACAGTTGTTACAGTTTCACAGGAGGAGAAGGACATGAGCGTTTTTAAAGAGGTTGACCCGAAGCAATCCGTCAACGATCTAGAAATGTCCATACTTCAGTACTGGCGTGAACACGACATTGCGAACAAGAGCGTCTCAGTCAGAGAAGGGAGTCCGAAGTGGGTATTCTACGAAGGTCCTCCGACTGCGAACGGCAGGCCCGGAATTCACCATGTTCTTGCTAGGACACTCAAAGACGTAGTTTGCCGCTTTAAGACCATGCAGGGTTATCAAGTCCACAGAAAGGCTGGCTGGGATACTCACGGATTGCCTGTAGAGATAGAGGTGGAGAAACAGCTGGGCCTGCGTTCTAAGCAGGACATTGAAAAGTATGGGATCGAGGAGTTCAACAAGAAGTGCCGCGAGTCAGTTTTCACCTATGAGAAGGAATGGCGTCGCTTGACCGAGCGAATCGGCTACTGGCTCGATATGGACAATCCTTACATCACTCTCGATAACAACTACATCGAGTCCGTATGGTGGATCTTAAAACGCTTCTTTGATGCAGGATTGATCTATGAAGGCCATAAGATCATGCCATATTGTCCTCGGTGCGGGACTCCTCTCGCATCGCACGAGGTGGCACTAGGGTACAAGGATGAGACTATAGATTCAATCTATGTAAAAATGACGGTTAAGAATAGGCCGAACGAGTCGCTGTTGGTTTGGACCACGACTCCATGGACTCTGCCGTCGAACGTGGCTGCGGCGGTCAATCCTGACAGTATCTACGCGAAGGTCCGGGTAGGGGATGAGTACCTGTACCTCGTCAAGGATCGAGTGCACGCAGTTCTCGGAGACGATGCCGAGATTGTCGAAGAGATGCCTGGCCGGTCGCTAGAAAACCTTGAGTATGAACAGCTGCTTCCTTTTGCCAAGGTGGACAAGAGGGCTTTCTATGTCACGTGTGCTGATTTTGTGTCAACCGAGGACGGAACAGGAATAGTCCACATTGCTCCGGCTTTCGGCGAAGAGGACTATCAGGTAGGCCGCAAGTACGATCTTCCGGTCCTGCAGCTCGTAGACGCTGAAGGCAGGTTCAAGGAAGAGGTCACAGAGTGGGCAGGCATGTTCGTCCGCGATGCTGATCCGCATATAGTTCAGTACCTGAAACAGAAGGGAAGTCTGCTGAAGAGAGAGAAGCTGACCCACTCGTACCCGTACTGCTGGCGGTGCGATACTCCGCTGCTGTATTATGCTAGGAAGTCCTGGTTCATTGCTACAACTAAGTTCCGGGATAGAATGATTGAGAACAACAAGAAGATAAAGTGGTATCCGGAGTACATCGGCTCGGGTCGGTTCGGCAACTGGTTGGAAAATCTTGTCGACTGGTCGCTGTCTCGGGATAGGTACTGGGGAACTCCTTTGAACATATGGCGATGCGAGAAGTGCGGTCAGCTGCGGTCAATCGGTTCGCGAAAAGAGCTTGCAGAGGCCTCGATCGAGCAAGTCGATCCGTCTACAGTCGAGCTTCACAGACCGTACGTGGACGCAATTCATCTGAGATGTGCATGCGGCGGTACTATGAGCAGGACGCCGGAAGTTATCGATTGCTGGTTTGACTCTGGTTCTATGCCGTATGCACAGTGGCATTATCCGTTTGAACATGCGGACGACTTCGATCAGAGGTTCCCGGCTGATTTCATAGCTGAAGGAGTGGATCAAACCCGAGGTTGGTTTTATTCGCTGCACGCAATCGCCACGTTTCTGTTTGACCAGCCTGCATTCAAGCAGGTTATGGTGAACGACATGGTTCTGGACAAGAACGGGCAAAAGATGTCGAAGTCTCGCGGAAATGCAGTCGAGCCCTGGGACATGATCAATAAGTTTGGAGTAGATGCACTTCGTTGGTATATGGTTACGGTGTCGCCACCGTGGATTCCGACGCGGTTTGACGAAGACGGAGTGCGCGAAGTCGCAGCAAAGTTTTTTGGCACGCTGCAGAATGTTTACGCATTCTTCACGATGTACGCAAATATCGATGGAATAGATCCAAGGGATTTTGAAGTTCCGGTTGCCGAGAGGCCTGAGATCGACCGATGGATCATTTCGCGGTTAAACAGTGTGACGAAACAGGTCCTCGAGTATATGGAGAATTACGACCTGACGAAGGCGACCAGGACGATCTCTGAGTTTGTGATCGACGAGGTTTCTAACTGGTACGTGCGCAGAAATCGTGACAGATTCTGGGCTTCTATACTCGATCTCGATAAGAAGGCTGCGTACAAGACGCTGTACGAGGTGCTATTGGGTGTTGCCAAGCTGATGGCTCCGTTTTCGCCGTTCTTGCCCGAGCACATTTACCTCAATCTTAAGGGCAACGACTCGCTTGCGTCAGTGCACCTTGAGAAATACCCTGCTCCCGACGGGTCTCTCATAGACGCGGACCTGGAGGAGCGCATGAACCTGGTCATTCGGCTAGTGTCTCTGGGCCGAGCAGCGAGAAATGAAGTTCAGATCAAGGTGCGGCAGCCGCTTCGAAAGATACTTGTCAACGGCAAGCACAAGAAGCTCCTATCCGGTATGGAGGATCTAGTAAAGGAGGAGCTAAACGTAAAGGAAATTGAGTATGTCGATAATGTCCAGGAGTATGTAAACTACGAGGTCAAACCCAACTATAGGGTGATGGGGCCGAAATTCGGGAAGCTGCTAAGAGATATAGCTAAAGAGCTCGAAGCCTCCGATCCGCGACAGGTTGTTATGGCTCTGGAGTCTAACGGCCATGTCGATCTTGCGGTCGGCGGCACGGATATCAAGCTGACCGCGGATGACTTGGATGTAAGGATGAGTGAGCGGGAAGGCTTTGTCGTCGAGCTCGAAGGCGATATGTTTGTGATCCTAGATACCGAACTCACAGAAGACCTTATCCTCGAAGGAATTGCACGCGAGATCGTCTCGAAGGTGCAGAGTATGAGACGCAACAGCGACTTCGAGGTCACCGACCACGTGTATGTATGGGTGGCGGGTGACGACATGGTCAGGAAAGCTGCCTCGTCACATGCAGGATACATCAAGCGAGAAACTCTGTGCGACAAGCTAGAGATCCTGGCAAGAGACGAAGTCTCTCCTTCGGATGCATTCCAGGAGTGGGATGTCAACGGCCATGATACACTAATAAGGGTTCAGCGTGTGACGGCTAAGGCATGATTTCTCTGCCACTGCTTCATCCTTAGTTTGTTTCAGCGCCGCTTCTCCAAAGATTGAGAGCGGCGTTTGCCTTTCTAATGCACTTGGGAACAGTGTATAATGTGCTCGCAGGGTTTTGGCGGATAGATGGTCAGTGTTGAGGTCATTCGGCATAAACCTGAGCTGGAGGGATGACGGTGTCGATCAGCGCTAGTGAGTGGGCACTCGAGCGAGAACGGCTAGCCTATGTTGTCAACGAGGCCCGCTACCAGCTTGGAGAAATGAAACAGGCTGTGAAAAGGCGAGAGAAGAGTGTTCTCGAACTCAGACGCTCGATGTGGGAGGAAGGCCCCAGAGTTGTGCGAGCGGATGGGGATTTCGTAAACGCTGCTCAGTACCTAGCCGTATTGGGCAGGGAGGAGCGAGATCTCTCAGTCGTTAAGAGATTGGAGCGAGCACTGGAGAAGTTAGCGGATTCACCGTATTTTGCCAGGATTGATTTTCAACCCGAAGGCGAGGCGAATCCGATACAAGTTTATATCGGCCTTTCCACACTTATTGATCACCTGGATAATACTCATCTCGTTTACGATTGGAGGGCTCCGATTTCCAGCGTGTTTTATGATTTTGAGCCCGGACCAGCTTTTTACCGGATCGGCAATGTAATAGTGAATGGGTTCCTGTCGCTTAAGCGCCAGTACAGAATAGTGCACGGAAAACTGCAGTATATGTTCAATACAGATCTGAGGATCAGTGATGAGATACTACAGGAGGTTCTCAGCAAGAGCGCTGACGGCAAGATGAACAGTATCGTCACGACGATACAGAGAGAGCAGAATAGGATAATAAGGGAGGATGCAGATAAGGTTCTGGTAGTTCAGGGCCCTGCCGGCAGTGGAAAAACCTCCGTGGCACTCCACAGGGTTGCATACTTGCTGTATAAGCACAGGGACACCATTGACTCTAACAGCATGGTCATCTTTTCTCCCAACCGGATCTTTAGCGACTATATTTCCGATGTTCTCCCTGAGCTAGGCGAGGAGAACATCAACCAGATGACCTTTCATGAGTGTGCGCTAACCTTGTTAGGCGAAGCGTTTGAACTTGAGGACATGGGCCAACAGCTCGAGTACCTTCTGACGCACTCAGATAGCTCGGATCCGGATTACTCGATACGGGTAGAAGGCATTAGATACAAGAACTCGCCGCAGTTTGTCAGGCTCTTAAAGCGATATGCGAAATATCTTGAGGACGAAGGGATAACCCTAGACGATGTCGTGGTCAACGGAATGCCGGTGGTCACAGGCCGCGAGCTGACCGAGCTGTTCAGGAAAAGGTATGTTTATTTGCCTCTCGGGAAGAGGCTCAAGAAAGTCTATCGCCGTGTCCTTTTCCTGTTGAAGCCACTGGAAGAAGACAGGTTCAAGGAGCTTTACGAACAGATCAGGGATGATCCGTCACAGTTGCACGCATCGGAGGAGGAAATAGAGCATCTAGCTCGTGTCGCCGTTCGGAATGAATTTGGCCCGGTGAAGGCAAAATTGAAGGAATCCACCAGCTTAGATGCTATTGACCTTTATCGACGATTGTTTGAGAACCCTGATTTGATGGTCAAGCTGAGTGCCGAGGATCAACTGCCCGGTCGGCTTGACGAGATATGCAGATACACGTTGCGAGCGATTGAGCGGCAGAGAGTACTATATGAAGATGTGGCGCCGGTAGCGTTCCTGCAAGCACTGGTTGTGGGTGCAGATGAGTTGAGTGGAATTCGCCATGTCGTGCTCGACGAGGTTCAAGACTACTCGCCTTTCCATTTTGAAATCCTTAGGCTGCTCTTCCCTAAGGCGGGTGTGACCGCGCTAGGAGACCTCAACCAGTCGATTCATCCGTATGCGTCGGCGAGTTATGAATCAATGCTTGATGTTCTAGGCGGACACAGGTCAACCTTTGTTCAACTAACTCGCAGCTACCGCTCCACAGAGCAGATCACGAAGTTCACGCGTGCGATGCTCGAGGATGGTGAGAGCATACAGTTCGTAAGTAGGCAGGGTTCCAAACCTCTTATCATCCATGCTGAATCTGAGCACGCACTGATGGCCGCACTGGAGTCGAAAGTGCATGAGCTGCGGAAATCCGGTGTAGCATCGATTGCGGTTATTTGTAGGACGGCAGCTGATGCCAAGCGGGTGTACGAGGGGCTTAAGCAAAGCCTGAAAGAGCTAACGTTGGTAACAAGACGGGCGACTGCATTTGAGACTGGAGCTATAGTCATCCCATCTTACTTAGCCAAGGGATTGGAGTTCGATGCCGTGCTGATTCACAATGCAAGCGAGGCCGTGTACGGCAACGAGAGAGAACTCAGGTTGCTATACACGGCCTGCACAAGGGCCCTTCACTACCTATTTATCTACCACACCGGCCGTTTGACGCCGCTCTTGTCCGGTATCGATCCGGAGCTCTACTTGCGAGCTGAGGCGAGAGACTCTCAGCCTCTCAACGCAGAGTAATTCCTCTGTCTGCTAGCCAGGAGATAAACGCATCAGAGAAGTCGTCTATCTCCTGGCTCGAAAGCGTATGATCACTAGATCCGATCGTCATGGCTACGGTCACGCTTTTCTTGCCTTGAGGCAGCCCCGTTCCGGTGTATGTGTCGACATAGGAGATAGACTCAAGCAAAGGATGCGAGAACTCTCTTAGCTCGTTCAGCAGAGCTTTGTATGGTCTAGATACATCGACCAGCAGGCTAAAGTCCAGACTCACTCTTGGATATCTGGGAGGCTCCTTGAAAACAGGCACTCCCATGGGCACTTTGTTAAAGGCGGTCAGGTTAAGATCCATGATAGCCATGTTTGCTCCCTGAACGAACTTGTCGAGTAGCTTCGGATTTATCACTGTGATGTATCCCAAAGCTACGCCGCAAGAAGACACCGCACACCGTTTCACCGGATGTATCCAAGACAAGCCGGCTTCAGGATGGAGTTTCTCGTCCATAATCTCAAAGTCGGCGGTTCTGTTGCGCATTTGCCTACAGATCGCCCAGGCTGCTTGTTTAAGGAGATCGAAGGCTTCGTCTTCTTGTTTGTCGGAACGTCCTTTCCAGTGAACGATGCAACAGACGTGAACGTCCTCAATTCTGAAAGCGTCGCCACTCCTAATAGCCTTTTCGTCAAATGCATCCGACTTAGAACCTTGCGGAAGAGGGTGGTAAACGCTTCCTATCTCAAACAAGCGAAAATCATCGAAGTATCCCTCATTTTTCGCTACTGCCGCGAGAAGATTGGGAACCAGGTGCCGCCTCAGAGTGTCATTCTTGCTGATACCCGGATTGACAATTGTCAAGACGTTATCGTCCTTGTGGCCGATCTCTTTGTTCCAATCTTTATCGTACCAGCTATAGGTGTGAATCTCGTTCATTCCGAAGGCAGTACTGAGTGTCTGTTTCACCCTATAATGAAGCTCTATGTGTTCGTCTTGGTGGACCGGCGACAGTGTTACTGCGATCGATCTCGGCGTGATGTTGTCGTAGCCATAAACCCGAGCGATCTCTTCGATCAGGTCGACAGGGAGGGTGACATCTTTTGTTGCCCGATACGTCGGCACTTGGACGTCCCAGCAAATCTTGCCCTCAGACTCCTTCCCGGCGTCTTTGCGGTTTACAGTGAACCCCAGCGATGTGAGGATGCCCTCGACGCGCTCCGGAGGAATCTTGGTTCCTGCATAGCGACATACGTAGTCGCTGTCTATAGAAAGCCAAATCGGGCGGGTTGGTCTGGGTTCGACGTCTGCAAGCCCTGAATATATCGAAGCAGTAGGAATTACCTGCTTGACTAGGTACAGAAAACGCCTGGTTGCCGTCAACGCCAGGTTGGTGTCGAGGCTTTTTTCAAACCTCATGCTGGCCTCTGTGCGCAAGCCGAGCGCAATAGCAGTCCGGCGGACTGAAGTCGCGTCAAAAGTTGCAGACTCGAGCAGTATAGCTGTTGTAGAAGGCTCTACTTCCGAGTTTTCGCCGCCCATTATGCCGGCTATAGCTACCGGGTGGTAGCCGTTGCATATCATCAACGCCGAATCAGGCATTCTGCGTTCGACTCCGTCAAGCGTTTTAAACGTTGTTCCGGGATATCCTTTGGCTTTGACCTGACCGAAAGTCATCACACGGACGGCCTGGATCATCCTGCTGTCAAAGGCGTGCATTGGCTGACCGAGCTCGAGCATCACATAGTTGGTCAGGTCGACAATAAAGTTAATCGGGCGCATTCCGACGTATGCAAGCCGTGTCTGAAGCCATCCGGGGGATTGCCGAGTGTCAATTCCATCTATTCCTAGCGCGCAGTAGCGGAAGCACTTTTCAGTATCGTCAATGGCGACGGGTACCGCCACGTCCTTTGATGTCAACTCTTCGAGCGGAGACATCTGAAGTTGCCGAAGGGGACGCCCGGTCAGCGCTGCGATTTCTCGGGCAAAACCGTAGTGTCCCCACAGATCAGGCCTGTGCGTCAGGGATTTGTTGTCGATTTCAATTACGGTGTCCCTAAGCTTGAGGAGATCGGCGACGTTGTCCCCAGGCTTGCACTCGTCGGTCAGCTCGAGCACCCCTTCATGAGCGTCTCCGATGCCCAGCTCGCGCTGCGAACAAGCCATTCCATAACTCGTAACACCCGCGATTTCCGACGCTGTTACGCGCTTAAAGCCTGGCAGCGAGCTCCCACAGGGCGCAAAAGCGACCATCATGCCGGCTCGGACATTGGGCGCCCCGCAAACACTCTGGACCACGTCTGAACCAATGTCAACTTGGATTACCTTGAGCGTGCCGGACCCGGGATGTGGAGACACGGACGTTATCCGCCCGGCAACTACTCCTTGGACATCAGCGCCCTTGTGCTCCACTGCTTCAACCTCTGCCGTTGACATCGTCAGCAAATCTGGAAGCAGCTCCGTAGTCTTATCGTCTATGTCAACATAGTCCCTTAACCAGTTGAGAGACAGTTTCATTGTCACAACCTCCTACGAAGATCGAGCATCTAAAATGCCAAACTGCGATAGGCTTCTGAGGTCGCCACTATTGAGCACCCTGATGTCGCTGATACCATACTTCATCATGACTAACCTGGTTAGGCCGAGGCCAAATGCAAACCCGCTAAACTCCTCCGGGTCCACTCCTCCGTACCTTAAGACGTTAGGATGCACCATTCCGCATGGGACTAACTCAACCCAACCCGACTTCTTGCATGTTGGACAACCTTTCCCTGAACATATCAGACACTGAATATCAAGCTCGAACCCGGGTTCAACGAAGGGGAAGTATCCCGGCCGCAGTCTCACTGTGACGTCGCTTCTGAAGACTTCGCTGAGCATGGTCTTCATCACATAGATGAGGTTGGCTATCGACACGTTGCGGTCTACGAGAAGCCCCTCTAATTGAAAGAATGTGTTCTCGTGGGAGGCGTCAACGTCTTCGTTGCGGAAACACCGCCCCGGAGCAATGACTCTAAGCGGTGCTCCGTACTTCTCCATAGCTCGCACTTGGCACGCGGACGTTTGGGTTCTCAGAAGAAGAGTGTCATTGATCCAATATGTGTCCTGCATATCTCGGGCCGGGTGGGTGCTAGGGGTGTTGAGCGCTTCGAAGTTGTAGTAATCAGTTTCAAGCTCCGGGCCGTCTACAACTGTGAACCCCATGCCTCTGAAAATGTCTTCAAGCTCTCGCCGGACAATCGTAATTGGGTGGAGCGACCCCATGGGTACTCTTCGCGGTGGCACAGTCGGATCGAAAGCGCTGCGTTCCCTTTCGAGCTTCTGCTGAAGGATCTCAGCCTTTCGCTGTTCTATTGATTCTTCGATCTTCTTCCGCAATTCGTTAGCGCGAGCACCTACTTGAGGCCGAATCTCCGGGTCCACAGATCCTAGAGACCTGAGTATGGCAGTTACCTTGCCTTTCTTGGACAGATACTTGACTCTGACTTGATCGAGTTCTTCATCTGTCTGCGAACTCTTGATTTCAGCTATTGCCTGATGGTCGAGCTCGTCTAGCCTTTGCATAAGGTCGTTCGTGTGGGGCTGGTCAGTCATCTGCTGCACCTCCAGGTCAGACGCAGTTATCTCTCTATACAAAGAACTCTCGCCCACAAGGGACGAGAGTATACTCACGCGGTACCACCCTGATTTGCCAGCGTTTAGCCGTAGGCTGCATTTTGAGGAACACAGCAGCTTCGCAGCGAATTAGCTGACACACTCATCAATAGGACACAGGAGCGAAGCGACGCTTCTACCCACCGGTTGTCCCTTCCTTGGATAACGGCGGAAGAAACCGTCACCGTCTACTGCAGCCTATCCGAGCGAGTACCGGATTGCTGCCCGCTTGAGGCCGGTTCAACGGGAAACTCGCGAGCGAACTTCGAACGGAGAACGTTGCCAGTCTCTCACCGTACCTGGCTCGCTGAAACGCTCTCTTGCCCGTCTACTTCTCTCGGTCATCGTCTTTCGCTATTATATTACTAACCGAAGTATACCACTAAGGACCGGCAGTGTCAAAACTCACCTGCTCGGGCCTATTTCTGGGTCTACGTGCCAAAGTGACAGGAAACAATCATCCTTGCCGCGAATAGCTCGTCGGAGGTGTAACATGCTATTAGAAACGATTCGGAATACGGTGATAGAGACCGCTAGACGTGCGAGGCGAGACAAACTAGTTACTTTGACTTTTGGAAACTTCAGCATGCGCGACAGGGACACCGGTTACGTGTGTATCACCCCAAGCGGGTTGGATTACGATAGCCTCTTACCCGAAGACATAGTCGTCGTAGATCTACACGGAAATACCGTAAACGGACACAGGCGGCCGTCTATAGAACTGCCGCTTCACCTCGAGGTCTACAAGAGGCGACCCGACGTAATGGCTGTGGTTCACACGCACTCTGTCTTTGCCAGTGCATGGGCTGCTTGCAGGAAGGACATTCCCGCAGCTGTGGCAGAGGTTGCTATGGTTGCCGGTGGCCCAATTAGGTGCGCGCCTTACAGGACGGTTGGCAGTTACGAGCTTGCAAGAACTGCTGTAGATACTCTTGAAGATAAGTCGATAGTGCTACTGGCCAACCATGGTGTCCTCGCAGTCGGACCGGACATGGACTCCGCGTACGTCAATGCAGTGGTTGCAGAGGAAGGTGCTAGGATTGCCTTCTATGCTCAACAAATCGGTACGATTGCTGCCATTGATGAGGAGGAGTGCCGTTCTCTGATCCGTATAGCTAGGGATAAGTATGGTCAGAAGTAGTAGAGTAGCCTTTCAAATCAGGGCTCTACTTTGCGAATGCGCGGGGCCTCAGGAGATGAGGACCCCGACGCTCCTCAATTCTTCATCGGACCAGTCAACTAGCTTTTGTTTTAGGGCTTGCTCAAACGGCACAGCGACAATCTCCTCTCCCTGGATGCCTACCATCTTGCCTGAGGCACCCGAGAAGAGAAGATCTACTGCTGCTATTCCAAATCGGGTGCCTAGGATTATGTCATCGGCTACGGCGGCCAATCCCCTGAGATGAAACCCTATGTCCGCAGTTCTGACTTCTTCAAGGCTCTTGAGTGATAGCTCATGTGCTATTATTCTGCGCAGGATTTGCCCGATGCCTCCGAGTTTCTTGTTGCCGTGAGCATCAACGCCTAGGTTTTCTTCAATCATTGCTTTCACCACCGGACTGTGGGCGCAAGCTCTCCGAAGGACCGGGTCCTCAGTTGAGATCACAACGCCTTCAGCCACGGCGATGTTTACAAACCCTTGGCGCTCGTAGATACTCTTCACTCTAGAGCACAAGTTTGCCAAGCAGACAGGCTTTTCGGGGATCAAGATGACATCGGCTCCGCCGGCAATGCCGATCTCAAGAGCGAGCCAACCTGCGTTTCTCCCCATTATCTCCACAAGAGAGATCCTTCCGTGGGTTCGGGCGGACTGCGCAGTTCCCCGGAAAGCCGTGCTGCCGAATGTCACGGCTGTCTTGAATCCCAGCATCCTGTCAGTGCCGGACACGTCATTATCGATGCTTTTTGGAGCCGCAATCACCGGAATCCCGGCTCTGTGAAGCTCCAAACCGGACTTGATAGTGTCGTTTCCGCCTGTGAGCAGTACTGCGTCAACATTGAGCTTTTTGAGGTTTTCAAGGATTCGATTGGGATAGCCGTCAGCCACTTTGTCCTCAGAAAATGGGTTGAAGCGTGAGGAAGCCAAGATTGTGCTTGGTCTATCTATGAGATCAAAGACGTCACTTTGACTGAATCTGACAATTTCATCCTCGATGTTGCTCGCAGCAGCGCCTTCAAAGGCTTTCTTGATGCCTATGAATTCTGCACCGTATGCCTGTACGCCGCGGCGAACTGCGGCGGCTATAAATGGATTGATGCCGGCTGAATCTCCGCCGCCGGTCATGAATGCTACACGCCTGATCATTATTACCACCTCATAGTTGTCCTGTGTCAACTCACAGTAGATGCACCCCAGGGACTGCGGGAGGGCAATACCTGGGGTGCCTCAGTGCATCCAAAAGTATCTACAGGGCTAGACACCTAACCGGCATCTTCTCATCTGCTCATTGGGTGTGAAATTTGTTGTAGCTACGTGGCCGTCCAAAGGCAGTATTTTCTCGTGAATTGCGTCTATAATCCACTCCGGCTGTGGGAAGAAGAATTTCTCCAACTCAAACGCTGGGGTTATCCAGTTGCGAGCGCCGACCACTACCGGAGGCGCGTCTAGGTAATCGAATGCCAGCTCTGTTATGTTCTGCGCCATATCTTTCAAGTAGGACCCTCGTTCGCACGCGTCGCTGGTGAGCACGATTTTGCCCGTCTTCTTAACGGACTCGATAACGAGGTCATAGTTGAACGGCACAAGCGTCCGGGCATCAATCACCTCGGCAGAGAGTCCATACTTGCTCTCCAGTATATTAGCGGCCTCGATTGCACGATAAAGCATTGCGCCTATGGACAGAATTGTGATATCCTTGCCCTTTCTCTTGATATCTGGTTCGCCTATCGGTACTTCATAGTATCCTTCAGGCACACCGCCTTCATGGAACATCTCCCCGATGTCGTATATCCTCTGGCTCTCAAAGAAGACGACAGGGTCGGTTCCGTTTAAAGCGCTGTTCATCAGGCCCTTCGCATCGTAAGGAGTGGCGGGGAAGACCACCTTTAGCCCCGGTATGTGGGTGCACAGTGAAGACCAGTCTTGTGAATGCTGAGCTCCATACTTCGACCCAACCGAGACTCTCAACACCACAGGCATCTTTAGGATGCCCGCACTCATAGCCTGCCACTTAGCCAGCTGATTGAACACCTCGTCACCTGCACGGCCGAGGAAGTCACAGTACATCAGCTCGACAATCACGCGTCCGCCGCACAAAGCGTATCCTACAGCCGATGCTACGATGGCAGCTTCGGAGATTGGGGCATTGAAGAATCTAAAGTAGGGGAGAGACTCTGTCAGTCCTCTGTAGACCGCAAACGCGCCGCCCCAGTCCCTGTTGTCCTCGCCGTAAGCTATGAGCGTGGGATCGGTATAGAACTTGTCAATTATCGCTTCGAAGATAGCATCTCTAAGCTGGTACACTCGGCTTTTCGGAACCGGCTGCCCATTCTCAGTAGCTGTCCGAACTTTTCTGGCAATTTGCTGCACGCGCGGATTCTGATCCTTCGGGATCAATACTACACACTCGCGATCGTCCATTTTTTCAATCTTTTCATTAGAGAACATTAGCCTACCTATTGCATCTGGGTCGCGAGTGAGATCCATGCGTGGGGATATCTGAGCGTCCACGACGAGTTTCAGAGTATTGAGAATCAACTCCTCAACCGAAGCAGTGATCTCGGAGATCTCCTCGCCGGTGGCGACACCCGCTTGAACTAGGCTGCTCCTGTACCACTCGATCGAATCGTGCTGCATCCAGGCGTCAATCTCTTCCTTAGTGCGATAGGTCGACGCGTCTGAAGGCGAATGGCCCACATAACGATATGTCAGCGTATCGAGCAGCACCGGACCTTTGTTTTCCTCTAAGAGCTGTTTCTTCCTCCTTATAGCATCGATCACGGCCAGCGGGTTGTATCCATCTACGCGCTCGGCGTGCATCTGGTCAGGGTTTATTCCCGCACCTACGCGTGCCAAGATGCCGAAGCCCATGGTTTCGCCCCAGGTCTGCCCACCCATTCCGTAGATGTTGTTCATGAAGTTGAATATTACCGGGAGTCCGCCTCTGTAGCTTTCTTCCCACAGAAGCCTAAACTGGTCCATGGATGCCATATTCATGGCTTCCCAGACCGGGCCGCAGCCTAACGATCCGTCACCAATGTTGCATATGACGATGCCTTTCTTCTTGTTTACCTTCTTGTAAAGAGCCGCACCAACGGCGATTCCTGCAGACCCGCCTACAATTGCATTATTGGGGTAGATTCCAAAGGGCGGGAAGAACGCGTGCATAGAGCCGCCCAGACCTTTCTGGAAGCCCGTCTCCTTAGCAAATATCTCTGCCAGAGTGCCGTAGACAAGGTACTGAATGGCCAACTGCTTTACGCCGGACCTCTCGTCCCAACTGGGCTTAACGGCAGACAGGATTCTTCCACCGGCATAGCCCTCCATGATTCTCATCAGCTCATCGTCGGACATCTTTTCAATGGCCGAAAGGCCCTTTGCCAGAATTTCGCCGTGGCTGCGGTGAGATCCGAAGATGAAATCATCTTTGTCTAGCAGGTAGGCTTGCCCGACTGCAGCGGCCTCTTGACCTATTGAGAGGTGGGCAGGGCCGGGGTAGTTGTACTTCACCCCTTGATATTCGCCGGTTGTCTTGATCGACAGGATCATTGACTCAAATGTTCTGATGATCAGCATGTCCCTGAGGATCCTCAAGAAATCTTTCTTAGAGAAGTTTTCCTTTTCCTCCTCTATGGACTTGTTGTACTGGTTGACCGGGATGTCTTTGAACCTGATGTAACCAGGCTTTCTCAATTCATCAGGACTGACAAACAGAGACTTCGGCATATTCCTCTCTCCTTATGGCATCTGATCTCTAGTCTAAAGTTCGAACACACACTCCCTGATAATCTCGGATACTGTTGGGTGAGGGAACACCGTCCTTTTGACGTCTTCCACTGTCATGAACCTGTCAATCATCATTCCTGCGCCATAGATTATCTCCGACACGTAGTTAGCGATCATATTCACGCCCACAATTCTCCGAGATTTCTTGTCGACTACCAACTTACATATCCCGCGGCCGGCATGGTTTTCAGCAAGGTAGCGGCCGCTGTACCTCATGGACAGCTTTACCGTCTCAACGTCCATGCCTTTCTGTTTTGCCGACTCCTCGGTCTCGCCTACCGCTGCGACTTCCGGATTTGTGTAGATGACCATCGGAATTGAGTCGTATGTCATCCTATCTCGTCGACCGGTCATGTTGTTTATGCAAACTTCTGCCTCGCGATATGCAGTGTGTGCGAGCATCGATCGGCCGTTGACATCTCCGGCGGCGTATACGCCAGGGACGTTTGTTCTGCCTTGTTCGTCAGTAGTTATAGCGCCTTTCATGACCTCTACGCCTATGTTCTCGAGACCAAACCCCTGAACCACAGGCTTGCGGCCCACGCTCAGCAAGACTTTGTCCGCACTGATCGTTACAGTTTCGCCGTTGATTTCGCAGACTACAGAGTCAGCCGTAACCTCGACTACCTTGGTGCGCAGCTTGAATTCGACACCCTTTGCTTCGTACTCTGCCTGCAGGATGCTGGAGATCTCTAAGTCGATGTTTCCGCCAATATGATCCAACATCTCGACGACAGTGACCTTGCTCCCGGCTGAATTGAAGTACGAAGCCATTTCAAGGCCTATGACCCCGCCGCCGATGACTACCAGGGAAGCCGGCACAGTCTCCAGATCGAATATCTCGTTGCTCGTGAGAACAAACCCTCTCTCAAGCCCTTCTTTGAGACCCTTGATCGGCGGCACTGCCGGAGCCGATCCGGTAGCGATCAGCAGCCGTTTCCCTACATAAACATCATTGCCAACTCTGACAGCATAGCCATCGTCCACCTTGCCGTCTATCTGCGCAAACCCTTCGACCACCGTTACCCCGTGCTTCTTGAGTTGCGCTCTTACCCCGCCGGTTAGGGCTTTGACAACTTTGTTCTTTCTATCGACGATCGCAGAGTGGTCGAGTTTCAAGCCCTCTGCTGTCACCCCGTACACGCTTCCGTGCTTGACGCTATCGAAAATCTTCGCCGAGTACAGCAACGTTTTAGACGGAATGCAACCCACGTTCAGACAGACGCCGCCTATGTACTGCTTCTCTATCAGAAGTGTCCTAAGTCCGGCCTGGCCGGCTCTTTCGGCCCCCAGATAACCTGCAGGCCCGCCTCCGATTACAACTAGGTCGTAGTTCATATTCGCATCTCTCCCTGACCGTATTGCCGGCTACTCGGTGGCTAGTAGAGTCATGAAGTTCTCCAGGTTTTCTCTCAGATCCTTGAGGAACCTAGCTGCCGGTGCTCCATCGACAGCTCTGTGATCAAATGTAAGCGAAAGACCCATAGCTGGGTAAACCCGCAGCTGACCGTCTACCTCTCTCACCCGTTGAACAATTGCGCTGACGCCAAGGATTCCGGTTTGCGGAGGGTTGAGAATAGGTGTGAAGTACTCTACACCCAGCGAGCCGATATTGGTAACAGTGAATGTACCGCCCTGCAGTTCGTCAGGATTGACTTTACCTGAGCGGCACGCATCTGCGAGGCGCTTGGCTTCAGCAGAGATCTCACGGAGCGATTTGAGGTCTGCATTGAATATTGTCGGCACCATCAGTCCACGATCTGTATCGACCGCCAATCCCAGATTGACATGCTTCCAAAGCAGCATCTTGTCCTCTACCAGATGAGCGTTCAAGGACTTGTAATTGATGAGTGTCCGAGAGACTGCGTAGAGGATCATGTCCGTTAGAGTGATCGCTTGAGCAGCCGGATCTTGCGAAGCCTTTAGTTTCTTGCGGAGTTCCAGTATCTCGGTAGCATCAAAGGAGCTGTGGATAGTTAGCTGCGCAGTAGTTGCAAGAGATCTATGCATAGCCTCGGCGATCCGCTTGCGGATGTTGGTAAGCTGGACAACGTCGTATGCAGCGCCCAGATCGCTTTGAGGAACCGGTGAAGCGGCTGCAGAAACCGGTCGGACAACTGTTACACTCGCCTGAGGTTGTTCTTCCTCAACTGCAGCCGGTCGCTGACCGGAAGCAATTAGATCGACGATGTCGCGCTCAATAATCCTTCCCCTCGGTCCGGAGGGAGTTGCCTGTGAGTAGTCAACACCTGCTCGCTTGGCCAGCGCTTTGGCTCTAGGCGATATTCGAATCCGGGCGTCTCCGGCCTGTGGAGCGTCAACAGCTTGCGTGCTCATCGCAGTAGCAGAGCCGGTCCCTTGCGCGTCCCGTGGCTGAGATGCACCGGGCTGTCGTTCAGGCGCCGCAGCTGTCCGCAGACCCTCAGGAACGAACTCGGAAATATCTTCCCCAGGTTTCCCGACAACACATACTGTGGTAAGCACAGGAACGTCTGCGTCCTCCTCGAAAAACCGGGCCAGCAAAACCCCCTCGACCGTAGATGTCTCGTCAAACGCGGCTTTGTCAGTCTCATAGGAGAAGAGGAGATCTCCTACAGCTACCGGATCGCCTACATTCTTGTGCCATTTCGTAATAATGCAACTTTCGACCGTCTGCCCTTGGCGGGGCATAATGATTGGAGTGGCCATCGGCAACCTCCTTCGACATCCTCATCATCGATGCGAGAATTGCACATTTGTGCAAACGGACACATATTTTCTATGAACGAATAACAATTTGTATGTTCTTCTTGGTAACGCGGTACTCCTTCTAGAATTCTTGCCCGGGATTGGTCTGACTAGAGGACTCTCCCAGCAACGCATGGGCTGTGACGAGGTCGGTAACCAGGATGTCAATATAGCCGCCTGCGATGGCGCCTTTGATCGCAGGCACTTTGTTGAGACCGGCGGCAACACAGATCTTGGTGGGAATCTGCCTGAGGTCGGCGAGACGGATTGATATGGTTCGGTCGTCTACATCTGATCTGCATTCGTTTCCATGAGAGTCGTAAAACCTGCAGCCGATCTCACCAACAGCACCTAGTGCACGCAGTTGCTGCAGCTCGGACTTAGTTATATATCCGGCGCGGGCTAAGAGTGCGTTTTCGTTGCAAACTCCGACTCCTATTAATGCTATGTCAGACTGCTTTCCGAGTTCCAGCACTCGTCTTATCTGCGGCTCACTGAGAAAGGTCCTGAGGGAATGCCCGTTCTGGACAACGGCCGGAGCGGGTAAGACGTGCCACTCCCCGTTGAATGCTTGTGCAATCATGCGGGCAAGCTGATCGGCGTGGGTATCAGCTAGAAGACTTCCAACAGTGCCAACGAACTGCACTACTTTGACACCGGAGACCCGTTTAGGGGTCAATGCGCGCACCACTTCATATATAGTCGATCCCCAGCAGATTCCGATCGTCTGGTTGTCTTGAACCAAACGGACAAGTAACTCGGCAGACTTGACACCTATGTCTCGTCGAGTCAGGTCGTCCGATTCGGGGTGGCCTTCCACTACCACTGCTCGCTTCAGGCCTAGTTGCTTGCGCAGTTGTGCGGCAACCTGCGAGCAAATGGAGTCGGGGTCAACTATGCTGATGCGCACTATCCCTAGATCGCGAGCACGCTTGAGCACTCGCGAAATGGTCGAGCGCGAAGTGCCAAACTCTTTCGCAATTTCGTCTTGCGTCCTACCGTCTTCGTAGTACATGCGGGCAATCTCAGCCATGGGAAGCCTTTGGGTCATCGATTATTCCCTTCTTCGAAAGGTAGCATTTAGTCCTTTACACTTCAGTATTCAGTATAGGGTTGGAGTCGGAAAAAGCCAAGCGGTATTTGCCCGACTGTGTATGAGCGAGCTTGGCATAAGTTCGGTTGTCTTAACTAAAAATCTGTGCAGTGATATACTTAAGTAGACAAGATCGACTGATGGAAAGGCGGCTACTAATGTGTCAAATCGGCCTTTGGAGATCCCAATAGCTCTGCAGGTCTACTCGCTCCGAGACGATGCAAAGTTGGATTTTGCCGGGACTTTGATGTCTATTAAGCAGATAGGGTACGACGCGGTCGAGTTTGCCGGTTATTACGGCATGAGCAGCAGGGAGCTCCGGAAATTGCTAGATGATCTCGGCTTGGGCGTCGTAGGCAGCCATGTTGGCTATGAGGAGCTTCGAGATAACTTGAACAAGGTGATTGATTATAATCTAGAGATAGGCGCGAAATATGTTATCTGTCCCGGATACAATTCCGATACCCGCGACGGTTGGATCAAGTTTGCCGAGTTTCTGAATTCTGTAGAGGAAAAGTGCAGTAGCCAGGGACTGGTTATTGGTTATCATAACCACGCACATGAATTGAAAAAAATAGGCAATGAGTACATATTGGATATTCTCTTTAGTGCCGTCAACGACAGGGTAGTGGCTGAGCTGGATCTTGGTTGGGCACTGTATGGCGGAGTAGACCCGATAGAGCTTCTCAAGAAATACGGTGGCCGATGCTTGCTCGTGCATGTGAAGGACTTTGATCAGAACAAGGTGCAGACGGAGGTCGGAACAGGCACGCTGGATCTAGTAGGCGTAGTAGCTGCTTGCCGCGAGAATGGGGTCGAGTGGATGATTATAGAGACTGAGAAGTACAATATGAAGCCGATTGACAGCGTGCGGATAGGGTATGAGAATCTTAGAAAGACGATCGAGGAGGTTGACGCACGCTGAGTTCTGGCTGAACAGCCTTTATATCAAGAACAAAAAGGGAGTGATCGGTGTGGAGAATGATGCCCTTAGGAACATCTTGACTAGGCGCAGCATTCGGAAGTACACTGACCGACCTGTGGAAGAAGAGAAGATACAGTTGATTCTGCAGGCTGCAATGGCAGCACCCTCCGCGAGAAACCTTCAACCATGGGAATTTATAGTCCTCACAAACAGGGAGAACATTAGAAAACTGAGTTCATTCAGCCCGCATGTGGGCATGTTGAAGGAATCACCTTTGGCTATAGTGGTATGCGGCCGGACCGATCCTGAGACCGGCTCCCCTGATTACTGGGTAGTTGACTGTTCTGCTGCAGTCCAGAATATGCTGCTTGCGGCTCATGCGTTAGGACTCGGCGGCGTGTGGCTTAGCGTTTACCCAAGGCGTGAGCGACAAGAGATACTAGAAAAGTTCTTCAAACTGCCCGAAAACATCGTGCCGCACAGCGTGGTCTCTATCGGCTATCCGGCTGAGCAAAAAGAACCTGCTAACCGATACAAACCTGAGAGGGTTCACCGCGAAACTTGGCGATGAATGGTTGAGGTGTAGACATGAGAATTCAGGCAATTCGAACGCCTGTCATCGAGATTGGGCAGGACCTCTTTGAAGTATTTCGATCTTCTTATGCCGGCACGCTTCCCGAGCGTTCCGTCGTGTGCGTCACCTCTAAGGTGGTATCGTTCGAACAGCGGCAAGTCGTGAAGCTCTCAGAAGTGGTTGTCAGCGATGAAGCTCGTGCGCTCAAAGCTCTAAAATACTCTAAGAACTTCGAAAAGTATCCTGGTATGGCCGAACTGATTCTTAGAGAGTCTGACCGGATATATGCAGGACACTTCGTGTATCTGACCCTGAAGGATGGAACGTTTATTCCGAACGCGGGGATAGATCTCTCCAATGTGCCTGAAGGCTATGCCGTGCTATGGCCGAGGGATCCGTTTGAGTGGGCCAGGCGGTTCCGTGAACGGCTCAAGTCTGCCTACGGGCTGAGTGAGGTAGGAGTCTTACTCACCGATTCCAGGTGCACTCCTTTGAGGAGGGGCGTAATCGGGCTGGCAGTTGCATACAGCGGTTTTGAGGGAGTGGACAGCCAGGTAGGGCGGGAGGATCTGTTCGGCCGAAAGCTGCAGTTTACAGAAAAGGCAGTAGCAGACGATTTGGCGAGCGCTGCAGTCTTGGTAATGGGTGAGTCAAGCGAGAGCACGCCATTTGCTGTGGTTGAGGATGCTCCCGTTACCTTCACCGAGCGTGAAATCAGTCCTGACGAACTAAACATTGATCCGCGAATCGATCTGTTCGCAGGCCTGTACGACAGCCAAATTTTCGACGCTTTTGCAAAGAATGCGAGAAGCAAGAAAGCTGGGGCTGCCGAGGAGGAGTAGCTGTAGGAGAGCGGGCGTAAGAGCGAGTAGGCCCACGGAGGTGAGCTTGTATGGGACCGCGGCTGCGCGTTGCAGGAGATGTGATTATTGACTGGATCATCTCAGATGGGCAGTGTCGGGTATATCCTGGCGGCGTCGGCAATGTTGTGCGCGGCCTGCAGAAGCTCGGTTATTCGGTCTCTCTAACAACGGTTTACAACCCCATGCTTTACCCGCTGGACCATGTGTTTGACCTGCGCAACAGCCTTCAGGATTTCGAACACAGGAATGTCAATGTGCGCAATTACGATCTGGGAATTTTCCAGCGATTTCGGGCCGGGCTCAAACCGAGGATATTCTCGGGAGAATTCGATGTAGTCATTCTCCATGAGGATACGTGCGTGCGAGACTTTACTGCGCTATATGCAGACGTTCGAGATACAACACCGTCCGGAAGGTGCAAGATCCTTCGAATGAGTTCGACAGATCCTTGGGAGATAATCATGTCTAGGATCCGGCATGAGTACGCAATTGTCACCTATGACGACAGGGTGAAGATCTTTCGACCGGGCCAGGATAAACCAGAAGAGCTGGAGTTTCCGCCAGTCGAGGTGAAAGATACTGTCGGCGCGGGCGACACTTTTGGAGTAGGCTTTATCGATGCTTATCTCAAGTCCGGAAAAGTGGACAACGAGACCGTAATGAAAGGCATTAAGCTGGCACAAGAGAAGGTCAAACAGATAGGAGTTTTCGTATAGTGCGTTGCCTTTCCAGATTGACTGTTGCCTAGTCGAGGCAGGCTCGCAACCGGCTCGACCGGAGAGACACCGCGGTTTACGGCGCACCGACTCGTTGTTGCGCCTATATTTGCACAAGGTCTAGGATGCGCGTCAGAATTCCGCCCGTCGCAAGAGCGATGACAAATGCCCCGATCCACATCGCAAGAGCTTCCAGTTTTCCTCGCTCTTTCACCATGATGAGTACTGACGCAATACAGGGAACGAACAATGACATCGTCACCATTGCCGTCAGTGCTTGCGCATCCGTGAGTTCTATCAAGGTCAGTCCGGCTGCCCCGAAGTCTCTTCTGATGAACCCCATGATGAACGCGGTCGCAGCTTCCCTCGGTAGTTTAAGCCAGTGAACCACGATCGGTTCGGCAACGCCTTGAATGGCCTGCAGGACTCCGCTTGCGTCCATGACGCCTATCAGAACTGCTCCGGCTGCGAAGAGCGGTGTAGCCTCCGTTATAAAATGATAGGTTCTAGTGAATGCTTTTTTCAAAACATTTGACAGGCTAGGCACCCGCATTGGGGGTAGGTCCAGTAATAGGCTGGAAGACATACCGGGAACGATAGCTTTCAGCAAAGCTCCAACAACCATAAACACAATCATGATTGTCACGACGTAGATCGCAAGGTAGCCCATTCCGCGTTGAGATAGCGCCGAAGATATTATCCCAAGCTGAGCCGAACAAGGAATCGCCAGACCGAGGAGGAATATGGCGATCCTCTTTTCTTTTTGAGTGGCTAGCATCCTGGTAGTAACGGTCGCCATAGTCACGCATCCGAATCCGAGGATCATCGGAATGATCGCTTTTCCGTTGAGCCCGATCGAACCAAAGACCCTGTCGGACAACGTTGCAATTCGGGGCAGGTACCCTGAGTCTTCTAGTATCGATATGAATATGTAGAATCCGAGGACGAGGGGGGTTAGCAGCCCGAATACGTAGATCGGAGTCATTGTGAGTACTCCAAATTCGCCTACAAGAATATTCCAAACTGTAGAATCGACAGGAATGATTCTGGAAACTAGTGACCGCATCCAGGGTTCATATAATCCTGCCATAATTGTGCCTTCTGTGAATTCAACTACCGTAGTAGCGACGAATGATCCCATGACCTTATAGATTATCCACAGACAGGCGATTAGGGCGGGAATACCAGTTAAGGGTTGCACAGACAACCTTCCGATGATTTCGCCAAGAGTCGACTTAGAGTGGTCCTTGACGACTTGATTCACAATCCGGTTGACGTAATCTCTTCGCATTTTGTACACGGTCTCACGACAGCCGGGCAGAGCGAAGCCTTCTTTTTCCGCTATTTCCGCATCGTCCTCAAGTATCAGCAGTCTATGACTGACAGGGATATCCTTCGACACGAGTGCAGTTCCCTTGTCGCCGTTCCGTTGTTCGGCGAACCGATCAATCGAATCAAGTAGCTTGTCCAATCCCGGTGTTTGATGACCGACAGAAGCCTCGGGAATGCGTCTGAGGAGCTCGTCTATTCCTTTTCGCCTTATCCCAACTGTCGGGATAACAGGCACTCCGAGGAGAGCGCTTAGTTTCTGCACGTCTATCTCCAGGCCGGACCTTTCCGCTTCGTCAATCATGTTTAGTGCAACAATCATCGGGATTTGTGCGTCTATGATCTGCTGCGTAAGAAACAGATCTCTCTCTAGATAGAGGGCATTGACGACATTGATGACCACGTCTGCTCCCAATATGATGGCTTTAGCTATTCTCTCCTCATCGTTGAAGGAGGAGATGCCGTAGATACCGGGAGTGTCGACGAGTATTCCTTGTTCTATCTCTGAACTTGATATATCGAGCGTAGTGCCGGGGTAGTTCGATACATCAACGTAAAGGCCTGTCATAGCATTGAACACGACCGACTTACCTGCGTTTGGATTGCCCACCAGCACGATTTTCTTCTTTTCAGAACGAATCGCTTCAGGAGCTTCAACTGTGCTGCGACTCACTTCTAGAATGCACCTCAACTTCTACTTTGCCGGCCAAGTTGCGACCTATGGCTATCCGCTGTCGTCCTTTCTTAACTATCACCGGGCCTCCCGGAAGGACATAGTCGCAATAGAGAGGCTCACCGGGATCAATTCCAAACCTCATCAACTGGCAGCGAATTTCGTCGTCCTTGACGTCTACTATGGAGAACTTGTCACCAGCGATAAGATTATCCAACGTATTCGGTTTGTGCAGGCACTGCGCACTGTGGGTGCAGAACGCACAGATCAACTCAGAGCGTGTCGCACAACACGCAGGTTCTCTGAATCGATGGACTAAATATCCTACAGCTACCGCAGTTGCTGTTAGCATAATGATCTTATCGAGCATCTAAACCCCCCGCCCAATGCACATAAACTCCTTCGGCCAATGTTAGACGTGTCTAACTTTATAGGTCTCAAATAAGCCAGGAAAATGTAGTCGCCGAACAAGAACTCCAGTTAGGCCTAAACTCCTGGCTGTTCGTGCCAATTCTCATTCCTTGTCTGATAATGCTGCCTCCGGTTCAATCGTCTTGACCGCTATCTGGCTAGCTTCGGACGCAGTCAAACTTAACGATAGATTATGGATTCTAACAGAGATCATACCGGAAGAGGATGAGCCTACCCGCTCGACCGTAGTACCGGGACTAAGTCCGAGCCCACGCAGGTGCTCAGCTTCGTCCGGTGTGGCATAGACTGCCACCACTTTGGCGGCTTTGCCCGAAGCAAGGTCGACAAGCCTGACAGTTGAGCCGTTGCATTGTTGCAAACCAGCTAGATCCGCCAAAGCTGATTCCGACCGTCGGACTATGTTTCTTTGAACGGCTCCGATATACTCATTTGATTCGAGATAGTTGAGAAGCTTTTCCACGGTCTGCTTGCTCAGGGCATGCTCGACTTTGCAGGCATCAGCCGCTGCAGTCGCACGATCCACGCCAAGGACCTTGTGGAAAAAGACTTCAAGAAGATGATGGCGGTTCATGACTCGTTCTGCGTGTGTGCGGCCGAGGTCAGTAAGCGATACCTTTCCGTACCGCTCGTACCGTACCATACCCCTCGAGCTGAGCTTCTTGAGTATATTGGTTACACTTGCCATTCGAACTCCCATTGCATTAGCGATATCTTTGACCCGTACTACCGGATTGCTCTGCTCGAGTGCAAGAATGGTTTCCAGGTAGTTTTCCTCGCTCCGAGTTGGTTCTACCTTGGTCAGCACCATTGAGCACTCCGCCTATTTGTTAGTCTAGACTAATAATATCAGATGGATCAATTCTTTGCAACCCCGCGAAATGAGAGGATTTGGAGCGTTGAGATGGACGAGGAAGAGGGTTTAGGTTGTCAATGCCGAACGGTGGTATAATTGGTGATCAAAGCTGCAAAGCGAGGTTGAACTATGAAACGAGATCGCATCGTTCAGTTTGCTAGTTCCTATCTCCGAGCTGAGGATTTCAACGACTACTGTGTAAACGGACTTCAGGTTGCTGGCGCAAAGGACGTAGAAAGGGTCGATTTCATCTTCATCGATATTCCGAATCCCGTCTGATATGCTGGACGGCACAAGAGCTATGCGTCGAAGCGGAGGTGTCACGGTTGTATATTGGGCGCTTTGTTGTGGTGGGAAGAAACAGCAAGGGAACGCTTTACGTCGGCTATCGCGTTTCCGGACGGTCTCAACCAAACCGGAGAATTGTGGTTAGAGATGGAATCGGTAGCGTAGTTCCAAAAGAGGGAGTTGAATACGACAATCCCTTCGTCACTTATCCATGCTTTAGACAAGCCGGCGATTGCCTGGTGGTTTCAAACGGCTCGCAAACCTGGCCGATTTGTGAGAAGATCATTTGCGGCAGTCCTGTAAAGGATGCACTCGCCCTATCGCTATTGGCTCTTGAATTCGAGCGCGACCAGTTTCATACCCCGAGGATTGCTGCAGTCGCTGACTACTCACGAGATGAGGCATGGATGGGAATAGTGACAGACTCAAAGCTCGAGGTGAAAAAGCTCTCGGTAGGAGCTTCGGACGCTTACTTACTTGCCGTCTATGAGCTTATTGAGCCTACTTCTGTAAGAATTGAATCGGATGATCCTGAGGCAGTAGCAGATGAGTTGATGAAGCTGCCGTATGAGCATCCGATTTGTTCAATAGCTGCGACTGTGAAGAATGATCAAGTTGTGTATGCGGTTCGTTGACCGGTTGCTCAGCTGAACGGTGGTTTTTGCCCTCTCCGGAATGGCGAGTCGCACTTCAAATGCATAGGCTAACAGCAGGTGATGCGGCTTTGGCTTTGGGGAGGGTGTCGGATGTGTGGAATTGCCGGTTGGATAGATTTCGATTCTAATCTGATTTCTGAGGGCAGGACGATCGAGCGCATGGCAGACTCAATGTCTTGCCGGGGCCCGGATGCGTCAGGGTTCTGTCTCTACGAACACGCTGCTTTGGGTCATAGGAGGTTGATAGTGGTTGACCCAGAGGGCGGACAACAGCCAATGACCAAGCGGTTTGGTCCTCGTGAATACACCATTGTATACAATGGGGAGCTCTTTAACACCGAAGAGATCCGGGATGAATTGAGAGCTAAAGGGCACAAGTTTGACAGCTATTCGGACACAGAGGTCCTGCTCACTGCTTACATCGAGTGGGGCGAGGAATGCGTCCACAAGCTCAACGGGATGTTTGCCTTTGGCATTTGGAGTGAGCATGACCAGCGGCTGTTTCTCTGCAGAGATAGGCTTGGCGTCAAGCCACTTTTCTATTGCACAGTCGGCCGCGGTTTGCTCTTCTCATCTGAACCAAAAGGGTTGCTTGCGCATCCAAGCGTCACAGCTGAGCTCGACTGCTCGGGGATTGCAGAGGTGTTCGGCCTTGGGCCTGCGCGGATTCCTGGGAGCGGAGTGTTCAAGGGAATCTACGAGCTGAGGCCTGGGTTTTGGATGGAGTTTTCCCGCAATGGAATGCACTTGCGCCGGTACTGGCAGCTGGTGAGCAAGCCCCACCTCGATGACCTAGAGACTACGGCTCTTACGGTGCGTTCGCTCATTGAGGATTCGCTGAAGCGACAGTTGGTAGCAGATGTGCCCGTGTGTGCGCTCTTGTCAGGTGGGATTGACTCCAGCACCCTTGTCCTATTGGCAGCCCGTGAGTTCAAAGAGCGCGGCATGGGTGACCTCCACACTTACTCGGTTGACTATGAGGGAAACGAGCGGCATTTTGAAGCTAACGATTTTCAGCCATCTGCGGACGGCCCGTGGATCAAGATTATGTCCGACTATGCCGGTACACAGCACCATTATGTGACCATAGATAATAGGTCTTTGGCGGACTCCCTGACTGATGCGGTTGTTGCCCGGGACATGCCTGGTATGGCGGACATAGATTCTTCGCTGCTTCTATTTTCAAGGGAGATCAGAAAGAATGCGACCGTTGCTCTTTCCGGAGAGTGCGCAGATGAGATTTTCTGCGGCTATCCGTGGTTCCACAATCCAGACATGCTGGAGGCCGATACTTTCCCCTGGTCCACGTCCGTGTCTATGAGAGAACGTCTACTCTCCAAGGATTTAAGGAGGGTGATCGATCTCAGAGGCTATGTCGATCGTTGCTATCGCGACGCTCTTGAAGAGGTGCCGCGGCTGGAGGGTGAAACCGGGATTGATGCCCGAATTCGAGAGGTGGCTTACCTCACCCTTACCAGATTCATGGTCACTCTGCTCGATCGGAAGGATCGAATGACTATGGCTAGCGGGCTTGAGGCGAGGGTTCCGTTTTGCGATCACCGGCTGGTTGAGTACGTCTGGAACATACCTTGGAAGATGAAATGCTACGGCGGAATGGCCAAAGGCATTCTCAGGAAAGCTTTGGAGGGTCTCTTGCCTCCCGAGATTCTGAAGCGGAAGAAAAGTCCGTATCCCAAGACTCATAACCCGGAGTATTATGCCTTATGCAGGGATTGGCTTGTGGACATACTGTCCGATCCCGGTTCGCCTCTCAGGGAACTGGTCGACGTCGGGTACGTCCAAAAGGTCATTGCCGGCGGCGGACGTGAGTTCAACCGACCTTGGTTCGGCCAGCTGATGACCGATGCCCAACTTCTCGCTTACTTAATACAGGTAGATATCTGGATCAGGCAGTATCGCATATCGTTTTGTTGAAAGCCAAGTCCGGAATCGTTGATGTCCCAAAGGTCGCCGTGTTATAATGCGTTGACGGCTTGGATATGAGTGTGAAGAACGGAGTCGCTTGTAGTGGGCGTAGATTTGGCTTGCCGGTGAGGAGGATAGAGTAGTAATGGCACGGGTTAACGAGAATTTCCTGAAGCTTAGGGGAGATTACCTTTTTTCAGAGATTGCAAGGCGAAAAGAAAGGTACCTGCAGGATCATCCGAATGCGAAGATTATTAGCATGGGCATCGGCGATGTCACTAGGCCGTTGCCACAGGCCGCGGTCGATGCGCTAAAGCGCGCCGCAGACGAGATGGCAGATGTCAGGACCTTTCGTGGATATGGAGATTACCGAGGTTACAGTTTCCTAGCAGAAAAGATACTTGAGTTTGAGTTTGCACCCAGAGGCGTATCTCTCGATGTCGATGAGATTTTCATAAGTGAAGGAGCAAAAACTGACACTGCTTGCATTCAGGAGCTGTTCGATGTAGACAATGTGGTGGCCGTTCTTGATCCGGTGTATCCGGTCTATGTAGACAGCAATGTGATGGCCGGGCGGTCGGGATGGCCCGACAAGAGTGGGCGGTACTCGGGAATAGTCTACATGCCTTGTACAGAGGAAAATGGCTTCGTGCCGGAGCTGCCGTCGGAGAAGGTCGATCTGATATACCTGTGCTATCCGAACAATCCAACCGGTGCGACAATATCTTACGATGAACTGAAAAAGTGGGTGGAGTTTGCACGGCGCAACAGGGCCATCATTCTTTATGATGCCGCGTATGAAGCCTATATCCGAGATGAAGGCATCCCACATAGTATCTATGAGATTGAGGGAGCAGACGAAGTCGCTATCGAGTTCAGGAGCTTTTCTAAGAGGGCCGGTTTCACCGGCACGCGTTGTGCATTCGCTGTTGTCCCAAAGAAGGTTAAGGCATACGCTTCTGATGGAACCGAGCATTCGCTCAATTCGCTCTGGTACAGACGGCAATCTACTAAATTTAACGGAGTGTCGTATCCGATACAGGTGGCGGCAGCTGCCACGTATTCACCCGAAGGCAGGGAACAGGTTAAGCAACTGATTGATTACTACATGACTAACGCCGGTATCATCGTCGAAGGGCTGCGCTCCGCCGGACTGACCGTGCACGGCGGCACCAACTCGCCGTACGTTTGGGTCAAGGTGCCTGGAGGCATGACGTCGTGGGAGTTTTTTGATTACTTGCTCGATCGCGCACAAGTGGTGTGCACTCCTGGCTCAGGATTTGGCGCCAGCGGCGAGGGATATGTCAGGCTCACGGCCTTCGGCAGCCGAGAAGATACTGAAGAGGCGGTAAAGCGGATCGTTCGGAGCATTTGACACTTATTCGGCTCTAGAGTATTCGCCTAGACGGAATAGCCAGCGCCAACAGGGGAGAGACTTTTTCATCGGACCTGTTGGCGTTGACATTCGGAGTACCCGAGTGTTATATTGGAATCGGGAAGGTGGGTGTTTTGTCAAGTATATTGTATACATAATACAGAATTCACAACATCCCATTGGATCCTTGACAACTGAAAAGGGGGTGAATTGCCATGGCGCTGCCCGTAGAGAGGCTGACAAGGCCACGAAAGGTCACGACATTGCAGGGCTCCAGCCGGCGTGCTCGACCTTTGGTTATGGTGGACGACGTCGAATATCTGGCCAGATCTCGGAAGAGGACAAATGGCGTCCATTCAGATCAAAGACTAGAATTGATACAGAGCGAGGCCTTTCTCCAGCTGATTAATCGCAGGCTACTGTGAACCGCAGTGAGCGAACTTGTTAAGGAAGGAGTAGTTTGTCAGTGAGGATTGCGAAGGCAGTAGGGAACCCGTGAGCGGCCATGCGTTGTCCTTCTGATCTCGTAGTGAGTAGCACACATCGAGGAGGCGTAGATAGAGAAGGATTTGACGCTGGCCGCTTCTTTGTACCCCCGGAGGGGTTTTTTGTGCCCATTTCACCGAAATAGACGCTGTTATATGTTATATAATGTGGTCAGGAGCTGAGTGAGTGTAGGCACCCAAGGCAAGCCCTGCATTATCAACTGCCCTGTCGGAGACGCATAGAGCAAAGCCGCCTTGGAGTCAAGCTCTGAGTTAGTTGACGCAGCTGCTAGCGTGCACTAGAGATGAACGAGGGAGGCTGTAGACATGGTGCGATTGACTGTAGATCTCCGCAATAGACGTCCGCTTGACCACTACTGGGAGAGGTGTGTTGGAAGCGGACATGCGGCACTCGGGCTCCGCTCGGACTGGCGGGCGCAGCTGAAGCGATGTAGGGAAGAACTTGGTTTTGAATACGTCCGTTTTCACGGCCTTCTCAACGACGATATGAGTGTCTGCAAACGGCGGGCAGGCGGCAGGCTTGAATACTCCTTTTTCAATGTGGACTCCATCTTTGACTTCCTACTTGATATTGGAATGAAGCCGTTTGTTGAGCTGAGCTTCATGCCTACCGACATAGCATCCGGGTCTCAGACGGCGTTCCACTACAGGGGAAATGTCACTCCTCCTAAGTCCTACGACGAGTGGTACGAGCTAATCAGAACTCTCGTGGCTCATCTGGTCCAGAGGTATGGTGCAAGGGAAGTGCGCACTTGGTTTTTCGAGGTGTGGAATGAACCGAATCTGAACTACTTCTGGGCCGGCTCGCAAGAGGACTACTTCCACCTCTACTCAGCAGCAGCGAGAGCTATCAAGTCTGTGGATGCGGAGCTGAGGGTGGGCGGGCCTGCGACAGCTAGAAACGAATGGATAGGAGACATGATAACTTTTTGCAGATCCAACGGTGTGCCTCTCGATTTTGTCTCCACTCATCACTATCCGACAGATATCGCGCTCGGTCACGGTTCGGACATGGAGGAGAGAATGGCTAGGTCCAGGCGCGGGATCCTCAAGGAGATGGTTATAAAGGCAGTTGAGGAGGCGCAAGGGTATCCGCTGTTCTACACTGAGTGGAGCAACTCCCCGAGTTCTAGGGATACGTATCACGATCAGCCTTACGCTGCGGCATTCGTGGTCAAAACGATCGCGGACCACGTCGGCCTGCTACAGGTCTACTCGTTCTGGGCTTTTTCAGACATTTTCGAAGAGGACGGATTTGCTTCTACACCATTTCACGGAGGCTTTGGGCTTTTGACGATCCATGGCGTGCCGAAGCCTACGTACAGAGCATTCCAGCTCTTGCATGAACTCGGGCCCGAACAGGTGGACGTCTCTGTCGAGGCTCCGGGTGAATCGACGATCGACGCACTTGCCGGACGAGACTCGAAGCGTGCTGTGATAATAGTAAGTAACCACAACATTCCGCGGGCCCCGATTTTAAAGGAGGATTTGGAAATCGTATGCAGAGGTTTGGAGGCAACACCTAGAGCTACGCTCCGCCGCATAGACGATGATCACGCGAATGCTCGCAAAAGGTGGATTGAGATGGGATGCCCCGAGTACCTCGATACCGAGCAGGTGCAGTCTCTAATGCGGGCGTCTGAGATGAAGGAGTCACCGATCGAACCTGAGCTAGTAGACTCTGATGCAGTGTTTCGTCTCAGTGTCCCGCCTCATGGCGTGGCAGCGATTACTCTAGAGTGGGATTGAGTATAATGTCGTTGAGGTATAGGTGTCTGGTCATAGATCATGACGATACTGCAGTCGACAGCACTGCTACCATCCACTATCCTGCGCATGTCGAGGCAATGCGGATTATGCGGCCTGGCCATCCGGTCATAAGTCTGGAGGAGTTCTTGCGCAAGAGTTTTGACCCGGGGATACTGGCATACTACAAATGCGAGCTGGGTATGAGTGATGACGAGATAGAAATAGAGTTCAAGATTTGGGAGGAGTTTGCTGCGCAACGAATACCAAGGTTTTATGACGGCTTTCTTGAGGTTCTTAAAGAGCATCGCGGCAGAGGCGGGGTTGTTGCGGTTGTCTCTCACTCGTATAAGGAACTCATAGAGCGAGATTATCTGTCTGCGGGTGAGTTTGTGCCGGATGTCATTTTTGGCTGGGATTTTGATGAGAATAAGCGCAAACCCAGCCCGTTTCCGATCTATGAGATCCTGAAGACCTTTAGATTGAAGCCGGAGGATGTTTTGGTTGTCGACGATATGAAGCCGGGGATCCTTATGGCTCGGTCCGCGGGAGTGGAGGTCGCGGCCGCGGGTTGGGCATATAGGATTCCGGAGATCGAGGAATACATGAGGTCTAACTGTGTCGAATACTTCAGCACTGTCAAATCTTTCAGAAGCTTTATCTTTGGATCTTGAGCGCGTTGATGGTTTGTTGATTTCCTTGCGTCTGGGTTCAATGGTGGTTAAACCTAAACTAATGAGGGGGTAGGATAATGCCTGAATTTGGAACTGCTTTTTCGGGATTGGCGCTAGACAGAAAGGTCACAAAAGGGGAGCTTGTTAGGGCGATTCGTTTTATGATCGCGGCTGAGTACGAAGCTGTTCAGCTTTATATGCAACTCGCCGAATCTACTGACAATGAGCTGGCCAAGGAAGTTCTAACCGACATCGCCGATGAGGAGAGGGTCCATGCCGGTGAGTTCTTGCGACTGCTGAGAGAACTACAGCCGGATGAGGAGGAGTTCTATCGAGAAGGCCAGGAAGAGGTTGAGGAGATCATCGCGAAGCTGAAGAATCGCTAATTGCTTTGAACTGTGAACTGGCATGACATCCATTATTTATACAAATGAGCGGGGTCCTAGCCTTTGGACTCCGCTCGCAGCCGTACAGCAGTTTACTGCTGATTGGCCTAACTCTGGGAGGAAGCTCACCTGCAGCGGCGAATTCCCACGGAGACCGGGCCTGAAGCGGGTTCGGAATGCAAAGGAGGGGGCGGTATGAAAGTCCTCGTAACTGGAGGAGCAGGTTATATTGGCAGCACGATTTGTTCAGCCTTGGAGGATGCCGGTCATACCCCGGTCATTCTCGACTCCTTGGTCACCGGCCGCGAGGAGTTTACGAGAGGCCGGATTTTCTACAAGGCCGATATTGCAGATGGAGCTGCGCTCAAGCAGGTTTTCTCTGACCATCAGGATATTGAGCACGTCATTCACTGTGCAGCGCTTATCCTTGTACCTGAGTCGGTGGCCCACCCCTATGAGTACTATATGTCAAACGTTGCGAAATCGACCCAGCTTTTCTACAACCTCTACAAACTCGGATGCAAGCGGGTGGTCTTCAGTTCATCCGCATCTGTATACGATGTCGTTCCCGGGTTCATGGTGACGGAGGAATCGCCGCTCAATCCTCTGAGCCCGTACGCCAGGACGAAATACATGATGGAAATGGTGTTGCAGGATTTTTGCCGAGCTTACGGGATGAAAGGAATCGCCTTGAGGTATTTCAATCCAATAGGTGCTGATCCCAAGATGAGGTCGGGAATGTTTATCGAAGAACCTTCGCACATCTTGGGCAGGCTCGTTGAAGTAGCCATGGGGAGAAGTCCCGTATTTCGAATAACAGGCACAGACTATCCAACCCGAGACGGTACGGGCATCAGGGATTACTTGCACGTATGGGACCTAGCACTTGCGCATATCGCGGCGGTTGAACGATTTGACGAAGCGCTTGATAAGTTTGCTGAGATGACGGGCACATACCAACCCTACTTGGTAATCAACCTCGGCTCGGGCAAGGGGGTTACAGTAAGAGAGTTTGTGACTGCGTTCGAAAAGGTCATAGGAAAACCTATCAACAAGATCGACGCACCTAGGCGCCCCGGAGATGCAGCCGGTGCCTACGCAAGCGCAGAGCGAGCGCAGAAACTCCTTGGCTGGAAAGCTGAATTGCCGATCGAAAAGGGAATTGCCGATGCCCTTGAGTGGGATCGGGTCAAGCATACCGTATTGAAGAAGTGAGAGAGCACGGAGGTAGATGTACGTGCCCATAATTGACATGCCTTTGGAAGAGCTACAGAGGTACGAAGGAAGGAACCCGCGCCCCGAAGATATAGATCAATACTGGGACCGCGCTTTAGAAGAGATGCGGTCCGTCGATCCGCAGGTAGAGCTTGTTCCAAGTAGTTTTCAGGTTCCGTGCGCCGAGTGCTTTGATCTGTTTTTCACTGGCGTCCGCGGGGCTAGGATTCACGCGAAGTATCTGCGGCCGAAAGGAGCGAAGACTCCTCACCCTGCAGTCCTGCAGTTTCATGGCTATGCAGGCAATAGCGGTGATTGGAGTAGCAAACTGGCGTACGTGAGTCTGGGTTTTAGCGTTGCTGCTCTTGATTGCCGCGGCCAGGGTGGGTTGTCCGAAGATACCGGCGGAGTAAAAGGCAATACGTACCACGGCCATATTATTCGTGGGTTAGATGATGCGCTGAACGGCAACCCTGACAATCTGTTGTTTAGACATATCTTTCTCGATACGGCCCAGCTGGCGCGTATTGTTATGAGCATGCCTGAGGTCGATGAGAATCGTGTTGGCGCTATGGGAGGCTCTCAAGGAGGGGGCTTGACACTGGCTTGCGCTGCACTCGAGCCACGGATCAAAAAGTTAGCACCCATGTTTCCGTTTCTCTGCGACTATAAGAGAGTGTGGGAGATGGATCTGGATAAGGCTGCTTATGCCGAGTTGAGAGACTATTTTAGGCTATTTGACCCCACACATGAGCGGGAGGACGAAATATTCAAAGCACTCGGGTACATCGATGTTCAGCACCTTGCAAAGAGAATACGCGGCGAGGTCTTGATGGCTACCGGGCTTTTGGATGAAATATGCCCGCCTTCTACGCAGTTCGCAGTCTACAACAAGATCCGATCTAAGAAGAGGATAGTGATCTATCCGGATTTCGGTCACGAAGATCTTCCCGGATTTCAAGACATGACGCTGCAATTCTTAGCGGACTTGTGAGGTGAAAGCGATGGATCACATCCGCGAGGGAAGAGAGTTTCTAAAGGCTTATAGTTGGTCGCGCAGAGATGTAACGGATCAGCAAAAGGGTGCGCCGATGCCTCCGGTCCAGAAGGCGGTCCCGGATAATGCAAAGCTGGTAGATCTTGTTGATCCGGCTGAATTCAAAGTCGGCAGGGTTGCTGTATGCGAGGTCATTGGTCGCAGGCAAAGTTGGAGAGCTTTCTCGAGTGATCCTTTAACGCTCGAGGAATTGTCGTACTTGCTGTGGGCGACTCAGGGTCTGCGCAGGCCTTATAAAGAAGGATATCCTTCGATTCGCAATGTGCCTTCTGCAGGCGCTCGGCACCCGTTTGAAACATATCTCTCTGTTCACAGGGTTGAAGGCTTGAACGCTGGTCTGTACAGATATCTTCCTTTAGAACACAAGCTTTGTTTGCTGTATGAGAGCGATTCCTTGCCGGGACAGGTGGCTAGGGCGTGCTGTGGCCAGGCTTTTGTTGGTTCGGCAGCTGTTGTCTTTATCTGGGCAGCGATTCCGGTCAGGACTGAGTGGCGATACGGTGGTGCATCGCACAAGTTCATCGCTCTAGACGCAGGCCACGTTTGCCAGAACTTATATATAGCAGCAGAGTCCATTGGCGCCGGCACGTGTGCAATAGGTGCGTACGACCAAGACGCTATGGATCAACTAATCGGAGTAGATGGAAACGAGGAGCTTGTCATTTACGCAGCTCCTGTAGGCAAGGTGTCGAGAGTTTAGCTCCGAAGAATCCTGTTTAACTTGCGCCCAGTTGCCGGAGATGGCCGTTTAACCCGTTGTAGGAATGAGCCGGGTGGTAAGAGTGGATAAAGTGATTCGCGGGATTCTCGTTACTCCGTTTGAGCAGTTTCCCGGAGAGATTGTGATAGAGGACGGGATTATCACAGAGGTAGTACCCGGTAATCGAACGCGGGCAGGAGCAGAAGTAATGGATTTCGGGGATTGTTTCGTCTGCCCTGGCTTTGTCGATCTGCACATTCATGGTGCCGGTGGATCGGATGTCTTGGATGGGTCTTCTTTAGGCCTTGAGACCATGTCCAGGTTTCTTGCAGCTCATGGGGTTACCTGCTTCTTGGGCACTGTGACCACGGCGCCCGTCGAGGCGATGGTGAGGGCGATTGAAGTTGCAGCAGCCGCGATGTCGCAGGCGCCGGCCAAACCCCTCTCCCTGCGAGGTATACACCTTGAAGGGCCCCATATCAGTGTGGATAAGCTCGGGGCGCAGGATCCCGAGTGTGTTCTTTCACCCGAGAACAGTCCGATTCTGCAGTTGATTGAGCGGTTTCCCGGCTTGATTAGGACTGTTACTCTGGCGCCGGAGGTCCCGGGAGCTGAGTCGCTCGTTCAAAGCTTGGTTTCCAAAGGAATCAAGGTGTCCGCCGGACACTCAAACGCCTCTTTTGATCAAGTCCAACAGGCGTTCGGCTGGGGAGTCAATCGAGTTACGCATCTGTTCAACGCTATGAGCCAAGTGCATCACAGATATCCCGGGCTGGCAGTCGCAGCCTTGCTCAACCCAAATGTGTATGTTGAGCTCATCGCCGATGGCGTTCATGTCCATCCGGCGATGGTGCAGCTCGCATGCAAAGTCAAGGGTCCTGAAAGAGTTTGTCTGATTACGGATTCCATTCGTGCGGCAGGTTTAGGAGACGGGACGTACACTTTGGGCAGACTTGACGTGACGGTGAAGGGAAACCAAGCTCGACTTCAGTCCGGAGCACTTGCCGGAAGCGTATTGACTATGGATCAGGCAGTCCGCAACGTCATGTCCTTTGCTCAAGTGCCCTTGACCGGCGCAGTGATGATGGCCAGCTACACTCCTGCTGAGGCTGTCGGGCTTGAAGATAGAGTCGGCAGCCTAGACGTTGGCAAAGACGCTGATATCGTGGTGTTGAATGCTGATTTAGAGGTGCAAATGACTTTGGTGCGAGGTGTTGAGACATTTAGAAGGGGATAGCGGTTCCTTGAAGCTGGTATAGATCCTGTGTGAGTCGTTTTCATTTTGAAAGGCCTGCCTGCATATAGCGATGTGTTGGATCTAGTCGCTTTGTAGAGAGGTCTGATGGGCGGTGCCTTGCGAGATAATTCTAGTGGTACATGCACTAACTCAATGGAACCTTGATGGTCGGTGTCAAGGGCATGTGGATACCCCTTTGTGTGAAAGGGGTAGGAAAGATGCTCTTGCGCTCGCACGCAGGTTAATGCGTGAGCGCATTGATGCTATTTACTCGAGCGATCTCCGGCGGGCAGTTGAAACCGGCCTGCCTTTGTCTAAGATTAAGCGAATTCCCATTCGGACCGATCCTAGGCTGAGAGAGGGCCGCTGGGCTCTTCAGGAGCGGACTGCGGAGTTTCCTATCCTGCCCTATTCAAAGGAAGTCGAGAGCAGAAAAGAGGTCCGGGCAAGGATGATAGAGGTTATGACCGACATCGGCCGCATGCATAGAGATGAACGAGTTGTCGTGGTGTCGCATATGGGCCCTGTGAAGCAGTTTATACAGTACGTCTCCGACGTCAGCAGCCATCCTGTGCCTGAATTCGTTGGAACTAGGGCTGCCGTAAACCGGCTGATCTATGATGACGGTGAATGGTTCTGCGTTGTACTCGATGACGCAAGCCACCTAGAGCAGCCAAGCCCGCCTTTAACGTAAAGTGGATTTATCGTGGCAGCTCGTGAGTTTAGTCTCAGTGGCCATCACTGTACTGCACGGTAGAAGAGATAGCGCAGCGGGACGGCGCTAGTTCACTTCTCGTTGACACTCATGACTGCTATGGTGTACCCTAAACGGAAACAGACGTCCTCGGAGGTGCTGGGATGGATCGGCGGATTACGCTGTTTAATACTTTAGGACGCAAAGAGATGCTGTTTGAGCCAATTGAGCCGGGAAAGGTCAGGCTTTATACGTGTGGACCGACCGTCTACAACTACGCCCACATAGGGAATCTGCGCACATATATCTCTGAAGATCTGCTCAAGCGCATGTTTATGTATTTCGGCTATGAAGTCAATCATGTCATGAATGTTACTGATGTAGGACATCTTACCTCCGACGCAGACACCGGCGAAGACAAGATGACAGTCGGAGCTCGGCGCGAAGGGAAGACTGTTTGGGAAGTGGCCAGGTTTTACGAAGCTGCGTTTTTTGAGGACGCCCGGTCGCTGAACATATTGCCGCCGACTACAGTGGCCAGGGCGACTGAACACATCCCGGAGATAATTGCGCTCATTCAACGCCTCATAGACAACGGCTATGCATATTTCGCCGGGGGCAACGTGTATTTTTCTGTAGATAAGTTTCCGGATTATGGCAAGCTGGCGTCTCTCCGCTTAGAAGAGCAACAAGCCGGTGCTAGAGTAGATGTGGATCCGAATAAGAAGAATCCATATGATTTTGTCCTTTGGTTCACCGAGTCCAAATTTCCGAACCAAGAAATGAAGTGGGACTCGCCGTTTGGTGTCGGCTTCCCCGGATGGCACATAGAGTGTTCGGCCATAGCCAGCAAGTACTTGGGTGAGCGCATTGACATTCATTGTGGCGGTACCGACCATATCCCTGTGCACCATACGAACGAGATTGCCCAGTCAGAGGCAGCATTTGGGCACCAATGGGTCAATTACTGGTTCCATGTTGAGTTCTTGATCGATAAGCAAGGAAAGATGTCAAAGTCAACCGGCGGGTTCTTGACTTTGAGCGAACTGGAGAAACGAGGATTCTCGCCTGCCGACTACAGATATTTCTGCCTGCAGGGCCACTACCGCACTCCGCTGCAGTTTTCTTGGGAAGCCTTGAGCGCTGCCCAGAATGCCCTTTCGAATCTCAAGAGCCTTTACATGGGTTGGCTTCAGGAAGGCGCTGAGGGACTACCTGAAGATTCTGAGCCAACAGATGAGCAGGCGCGTGCCTATCAAGAGGAGTTTGAATCAGCTATTGCCTCCGATCTCAACGTTCCTCAGGCGCTTGGGGTCGTGTGGAAGATGGCTAAAGACCAAGCCCTGCCTAGTGCCGAAAAGAGAAAGCTTTTGTTTAGGTTTGACAAGGTGCTCGGCTTGGGAGTATCCGCGTGGAAATCACATCAGCTCCCTGATGAGCTTCGCAGGTTGATTGAAGAGCGTGAGGCTGCGAGAAAGAGACGCGACTTTGCAACTGCGGACGAGCTGAGGGATCGTTTGGCTAGGGCAGGAGTTATCTTAAGAGACACACCTGAGGGAACAAAGTGGGAGTACAATCCGAAAAGCTGATTGCACTCCTCAGTCGGGCGACGATACAACCAAACTTATTTTAGCGATCCGGCCGAGCTCGTCCTGGCATGCGAGCTCGTGAGTTCCTGGTTTCGGGGTATAGAATGCGGTTTCGCCGGGATTAGAGGTTGCTATGAGCTCTCCGTCTATGAACCAGTACAGGTTCTTCACGCTCGAAGCTGCCTCTGCCATTAGCGCGATTTTCTGGTGTTCCGGAGCCACACCTTTTCTGAGTTGATATACTCGGTCGCCGGATGGAGAAACGATCCTAGGCGGCTCGCCGGAGATTTTTGTCGCGTATTTCGGGTCGAGCGGGGGTAGATTTTGATTGCCTACCCCGGTGGCGGCGTACCACGCTGCTACCGCACTCGGCCATTCAACATACGTCTTTTCGACTACTCCCGGGGTCCCACGAAGATAGTCAGGCACTCTGAGACCGGTGGACTCGTCAATGACAGCTACTCGGTGCAAGTCGCATATCTTGTTGGACGATACGCCAGGGATATAGTAATCCAAGGTGGTCTCCGCACAGTGCGGCCCAGCGGGCATTCCACTGAGGCTACATACCTGCCGCTGCGCTAGTGATTCTGGAGGCATGAACCACTCAGGCGCCGAACCTTTTGACAGCCTGCCGACTATCTTAAACAGCAAGGGAGATGCCACTTCGGCTCCGACTAGGCTTTTAGACCCCTCGCCCGAGAAATTCCCAATCCAGACTCCAACCGTGAACTTTGGCGTGTAGCCTATGCACCACGCGTCTCTATGTCCGTAAGACGTGCCAGTTTTCCAAGCTATCTTGGGCAATGAAGTCGATTCCCAGCTGGAGGGGAGATCTGGACGGGACCCACTAGCGAGAATCTGCGAGATCAGGAACGCGCTTTCCTCTGACAGCAGCTTGGCCGGTGGGATCGTAGAGAGTTGTCCGTCTGCAGTCTGATTAACAAAAGACGGCGGGTAGAGAACTCCTCTGTTTGCTAGAATCGAGTAGAGGGTTGTAAGCTCGAACAGTGTGATTTCGCACCCTCCGACGGCCATACTCAAACCGTACGATCGCTGAGACGAGAGCGAAGTGACTCCTGCGCTTTTGAGAAAAGCATAGAACTGATTGACGCCAACAGATGCCAGTAGGTTTACTGCAGGAACATTCAGCGACTGAGTGAGGGCGGATGCTGCAGAGACAATCCCGCTGAACGTTCCCGAGTAGTTTCGCGGCGAGTATCCACTGTAAGATACAGGAACGTCCTCCAGATAAGTCATCGGAGTTATTAGACCTTCGTCAATTGCCAAAGCGTAGATAAACGGCTTGAGGGCTGATCCGGGTGAACGGGCTGCCGCGGCCCCGTCGACTTGGCCGGAGGCGCTTACGTCGTAGAAGTCTGCCGATCCGACATATGCAATGACACTGTGAGTGGAATTGTCTATGACCACGACAGAGCCGTTGGAAATCCCCTCCTTTCTCAGCGAATCGACATGATGGGCAAGTAGGTTTTCAACTTCAGACTGCACTGAAAGAGATATGGTACTGTAAATCTCCCCAGGTCCATACCGTTGGGCTAAGAAGCGTGAGATATGTGGAGCTCTCTTAGGCAGTTGCCTTCGAGATGATAGGACGCTCACTTCGAGAGCTGCTGTCAACGAGGCTTGATCGATGACTCCGCGTTCAAAAACCTTTGTTAGCACCAGGTCTCTTGCTTTCCTGGCGGATTCGGCGTTCCTGTCAGGCCTTAGAGCTTCGGGTGATTTGGGCAATGCCACTAACAGAGCAGCTTCAGCAGTGCTCAGTTCCGAGGGGTGCTTGCCAAAATATAGAAGAGATGCAGCCGCGATTCCCTCTATATTTCCCCCGTACGGTGCGAGATTGAGATACATAGAGAGAATATCTTTCTTAGAGTAGCGCAATTCTAAGCCAATGGCCTGGAAGATTTCCTTGACTTTGGACGCGATAGTGCGCGGCTTCGGATCCAGTAGGCGTGCCACTTGCATTGTCAAAGTAGAGCCGCCCGAGACTATTTTGCCTTCCTTGATGTTCTGAACCAGTGCTCTAAAGAGCGCCAAAGGATTGACACCGAAGTGCCGCCAGAACCACCTGTCTTCGTATGCGATTAACATATTCAGAAATTCACTTGAGACGTCCTCGTAAGACACACGGATTCTCCAGCGACCATCGGGGGCAAGAAAAGCGTGCAACAGTTCGCCCTCTGAATCGTATACGACAGTGGAGGGGGGTGTGGACAACCTGTCCATCGGAATCGGAACAAAGAGGGCGGCTGCGACGACCCCGGTGACTATAGCCGCACCCGCCAGCAATATAGCTGCAGTGACTCGGGTGAATGAGCGCCTGGCGCGGTTCATTCTAAACCTACTCCCTAACAACAGTTATGCTTCCAGAACCGCTTAAACTATTGACTGCCGGATCATACATGCATTCGGCTTTGATGGGCGGCAAGGAGAAATCACCGACGGTGATTGCCCGGACCGCGTAGTAGAAGTGATACTCTCCTGTCTCCCTAAAGCTGGCAAACAGAATCATCCTATCATCGCGCACATCCATGTAGTCAGGGGTGAGGGTCTGCGGATTAGTCCAAGTCAGGTGGACGTCTCTGCGCAACCTGGGATTCTCTATCTCCAACCCAGCCGGAAGCATATCGACAATGATCACGTTCTTGAGATTCTCTACCTCTGGAGCCACAGATATGTGAACAACTATGACGTCCCCTTGCCTTATTGCGGTTATGTCGATCGGGTTGCCGTCTCTGTCCAGGTACTCCCTGCGAACCTTGATGCCCCTGTCGGATTCTTCGATGCCCACAGGCGAAACGGGGACTCCGCCAATTGTGAGAGCGTAGTAGGCCGTCCCTTCACCCTCTGTAGTCAAAGTTACGCTTCCCGATGCCAGCGCAGCTGAGAGGCTTGCAGAAGTCGAATCCAAAATGAGTTCTCTGCTGCTGTTAAACTCGGCTATTGTAGATCCATCTGCAGCCAAGACCTTCCCGCTGTACGGCCGCTGCTCATAGACCGACGCTGCTTTGCCTAGGGCGAGGAGAGCGAAGGCCGTGGACTGCGTAGTTCCCCAGGTTCCATCGGTGCCCATCGCATCGATCAGCCGTTTCGTCAGAGCATAGACGGCCGGATTGTCCGGATCGACAGTGACCAGCGCATGTAGCATCACAGCATCGTCTCTGGCCGGCGACCGGAAGGTTCCACCTGTTTCCGGCTTGACGGGCACTGCATCGAATTTGTCTGGGGCCACTTGGCGAGCCCCGTCAAGGTCCCCCGCTAACGCGAGCGCCGCAGCTAACTGGCTCCTAGAAAAGGCGGTAAGACCTTCGACACCGCTCTTCTTCATATATGCGAGATTGCTTGTGGACGGCTTGCCTGCAAGACTCAGAACATACAGCGCGTAGACTCGGCACTGCGCTTCTTCGCTGCTGGTAGCTTTGCGGTTGGCCAATGCTTCGAGATAGCTCAGCATTGACTTGTATACGCGTTCGGACACCCGGTAGCCGGCACTTCTCGCCTCGACGAGGAAGTGGGCAGCATATACCGAACTCCAGATTGATCTATCAAATGTGCCCGGCCAGAACGAAAAGCTTCCGTCGGGCAGCTGCATAGATTCTATCTTATCGATCCCCTGCTCCACAAAGCGCGAAACATCGATTAGCGAAAGTCGCGGATCGGTTTGAGCTGCCAGGTCCCTGTAATAGAGAAGGGGGAAGCAGCTTGAAACCGTTTGCTCAAGGCATCCATACGGATACTTGATCAAGTACTGCAGGGCAGCGCCCAGCTGCGCTGTCGGAAGCGCGCCTACAGTAAGCGTGTACGAACCGGTGCCGGCTACGAACTCGGTATCGCTGCTCAAAGTCACCGGCGAATCAGCACCTACAGTTCCGGTGACCACCGAAGTTGTGTACTGAGTTGCGGGTCGAACAGGTAGTTCGGTCCGTGAGAAGCTGGTTGCTCCATTGCCGGAAGCTGTAACTGTGATGATCGCAGTCCCAGGGGCGTCGAGCGCCGACGCACTGAAGGTGAGGAGGCTTTCTTCACCTTCGTGTAAGTCTACTGTACTGCGGGTCTCCTTTAAGCTTACTGGTCCTTCCGACGACAGCTCAACAGAGAAGCTGCCACTTACGCCTGTTGCATTTCGTATTGACACGGGAATTTCGAACGAGTCTCCTGTAGAAAGGAATCGCGGAAGTGTCGCAGATATGACTATTTCGTCTTCCACAATCGCCGTCTTGCTAGAGCTTCCAAACGCTCTTCCAGATGCGGCCACTGCCATAAGCCTCAGCGTACCGGAGAACTCTGGAATATCAAAGGACATTGTGGCACGGCCTTGTTCGTCGGTCCTTACTAGCCCGGACCAGAGCGAAACCGGTTCAACTCGTTTTGCACTCACCGGGTTGTAGTGACGCTCGCCTGCGTAGCCGGCCCTGGATTCGTCAATATCTCCTCCGGGCGAGCTCGGAGGTGTCGCAGGCTTCGGTTCGGCAATGAGCAATCGATATATGTCGTAGCTAAGCACTGAAAGTTTCTTGCGGCCGTAGAAGAAGTCGAATGGCGATGGTGCGTCGTACCCGGTTATCTGGCAGATTCCCTCATCCACCGCTGCAAGAGTGACTATACAAGGAGAGCTCAACTGGCCGCCATCTGGCCTAGTTACCACGATATCAACATCAACACGTTTATTAGGGCGAATTACTTGGGGAGCGACAATGTCCACCTGGAGCTTATCCGTCCCGGTCTCCACTAAGATCGGGTAAGTGCCAAATGCTCTGACAGCCTCATATCGGTTGAGGCCTTTTGGTGATCGAATCACTTGAACTGTGACATAGACGTTTGGGACGTACTCGCTCGTGACCGGAATGTCAATCTCGGACGCACCTTGAGGAACGTCGATGACGAAGTGGCGGAATATCCTCTCGCGTTCCACCGTCACTAACGCTTTTCCGGCAAAAGGCGACAGAATACGAACCTTGGCCGTTGTGCCGGGCTTGTATGCAGCCGCGTCAGTCTGAATTGTGACCTCTTCTGGGCTGGCAGTAGGCCAGGAGTCGCTTGCGCTGCCCCTCACGTACAGTTCTACTGAAGCCCTGTGGCCTTCGCCTGTAGAAGCATCAGAAACCACGACTTTATATGTGCCGTAGATGCGAGGAATGTATTGAACCTCGGCAGTGGCATCTCGGCCGGCAGTGACGACTTGTTCGAAGAGTTTGTCCTCGTGGCGTTTGACGTCGTACTCGTACCTTCCGTCAGAAGTTCGACTGTAGACTGTACTCCACTGCACCTTGAATACCTCAATCTTGAGGCTTGAACCCGGCGCAGGAGTCCCATCAGGATTGACCGCCACACCGCTTATCTGAATAGGTTCGCCGATCGCAGCTTGTTGACCCGAAAGCACCCTGACCCCTGCATACCGGTCGTACGGGTGATAAATAGCCGTAGCTGTGCCTAATGATGTTCTTCCGCCGATTTCTCTTACCGTTGCCCTGAACTCTGCTTCGCACGCAGAAGGAGGAGTAATCTGTTCCGCAAACTTGTAAGTATGCGTCCAAGTGCCATCTTCCGAAAGGACTCCGGAAGTGACTGATTCCTTTGGTTGCGTGTACTCGCGCGAGCTATCTGTGAAGCTGTATGCAGCAAATCCAGGCGCCTTGAATTCGAAAGGCTTGAGTCGTACGGAGAGCTCTACCTCTCGACCGGAGACCTTTGATCCTAGGAGTGACTCCGCTGAAACCTGGACTTGGGCGGCACTCGCCCGGCTATACGCATTCGCATCCAGCTCTACGGTGACCTTCACGCGTTCCGGCATGAATTCTTCAACCAAGAATTGGCAGCGCCCGATCTCCTTGTCTGCAACCATCAAAGTAGCCAGATATTCGCCGGTCATAGCGTAAGCGGGAATATCAAGCGTTATCTCAAATGAACCGGTGTCGTCTATCATAGCCGGTATCTCTCTAAAAGCTCCTCCGCCTGGATCGTAAACTCTCAGCTGAGCAGGAATCGGTTGAGGGACGGAGACATTAGATCCCCGGACAAAACCGGCTATGTGCATTGTGTCGCCGGGGCGGAAGAGATCGCGGTCGCAGTAGACGAAAGCTTCATACCCTTGTTTTAGGACGTCCCTACCGGAGACATCAAGTCCGACCAAATCGATCTTTGTCATGTCGAGCGGGAGAAAAGAGAAATCAGAGCCTGACTCGACGGTTACCAGCAGAGGTTTGAATTCCGACAGGGTTGTTCGCATGTTTTCAAAATAAGCGATGCCGTCCGGCCCGGTTACTCGTGTCCCGATTTCCTGGTTGTTGATGCTCAATACTGACACAACTGCACCTGAAATCGGCTCAAGTGTCTCGATAGAGCATACCATCGCGAGAAGGTCCTCTTCGCTGGCTTTAAACACTATCCCCAAGTCAGAACAGTTTATGAGACGAGCGTCGCTTCTCCAGCGGTTATACCTGTCTCTCACAACAACTCCGTAAACACCGGAATAGGCGGAGGTCTGGAGATGGCTGAGATCTATGTGCAGCACCGTTTCCTCGTTGGGGACTGCGTTACTCTTGAGAAAGCGAGTTTCTATGAGTTGTCCGGCTATCTCCAAATCGTTTTCAAATCTGTAGTGTGTTGGCCCGCTAAAGCCGAACAGCGGCGCAAGATTGTTGCGGAATATCTGATAAACCGCAACTTCGACCTCACTTACATTGACGCAGTTCACAGCGACTGATTGAAGCGCATGCCTTGGCAGATAAATGCCTGGATCGTCAAACTCTATGCGCGGGTCTAAGTTAGCCATGACAACTGTCCCGGTGAAATCCTCTCTTAGCTCGAATCCCGATTGTGAGATCAGGCCGGCCGCGACCGTGAGTGTGTAGATATCGCCCGGCCTAAACCGGTCACTGGTGAGAAGTATCTCTGTGCCGTACTGCAGAATTGAAAACGACACTTCAGGTTCTAGCTTTGCTGCTTGCGTAAACGCAGATGGGCTTACCTCGTCGCTGAACCCTATACTTATGCTCATACTGCCTGGACTGGGATAATCGTTCATAGGGAACAGCCAGTGAACTTCGAGATCCCGATCTGTCTCAACGGTGGGCAGGGCAAATTCGGCTTGGAAATCTTCAGCAAGGCCGAGAGATCCACCGACGCAGGTCAGATCTGAATCAATTGACAGTGTCACTGCTGAAGGCGGGTCAAGTGCAGGTGACAAGTGTAGTGTCAAAGTAAACGCTTTTGAGGTCCCGCTGTCTGGGGTGAGGGAGAACTCAATTGGCTTCTTGGTGGCAACGTCAGTTATCTGGACGTGCTTGCGCAACTGTACTGCATCTACCGAGTAATTGAACTCGACCTCGAGCTGAATAGGCGCATCTGAAGAGCCTGTAAAGCGCAGATCACTAGACGGCCCGGCTTTCAGGACCGCAAATCGTTCGGTGCTGAATTCTATCGGCTGCGCAGATAGTTCAAGGCGGCCCCCGCTGACCGGAACCAAGCTGAGATCTACGATTCCCGTGTACCGAGTTGACGGCGCAAGCGGCTTATCCAGGACGAAGCGCAACCGGTCGCGAGTCTGCCATATGTATTGACCCAGTAGTCTTGGCTCTGTCTGGATTATCTCAGATGAGAACAGTTGTCCAACCTGCTCTTCGTCTACTACATAATCGCTGAACTTGAGGCTTATTTCGGCGTCCACCGGCACCGTCTCACCTGGTTCAGGGGTAACGCTAATGAGCCTAATTGCGGGCGCGGTACCGCCATACAGGCTAAATAGCCAACTCAACGCCAAACCGAGTATGACTCCGGCAACAATCCCAATCCAAAAATATGAGGACTTTCCCGTGGCGCGGCAGATGCCCAGAATTTTTGTGGCTTTGTCTTTCAGCATTTTCAACGCTAAACCCCCTCTGACAGATTGTGGGCTGTTTCGGCGGGCAATCAGAAACGAGTCAATCGGACTAGTAACTGTACTTTATTCTCGCGGCGAACGCCGGTTTCCTCTTACAACAGTTTCTTACGTTTTTTGCAAGTTGCCTTGCACCGCGCACGGGTAGAGCTCGCACTTAATTGTGACAATGACACGGCACCGGCCGCACACAGGGCCAGTAGAATGTACCGATAATGGTTGGAGGGATCGCGATGAGCCTCTGCTATCCAAAAAACCTGATCGAGAAACTTCGGCAGGCCATCCTGGACGAACGGAAAACCGCCGAGCTATATCGGTGTTTAAGCGAGATTTCTGAGAGCTTTCAAGGAGTTGACGCGTTCGCAGAAGCGCGGAGAGATGAACTGGACCACGCGGCTGCTCTTACGAGAGTCGTAGAACGACTGACATGCAGAACCCCTAAAGAGGCAACCCAACCGGTGAGAGCTCCGGTGTTTTACAGCTACTGCAACGGAGTGAAGATGGCTATATCTGGGGAGAGAGATGCGATCCAAGAATACACAGAACTGATCAAACTCTCTAGGTCACGCGAGCTGGACCGGATCTTGGAGGAAATCAGGGCAGATGAAGAAGTCCATTTAGCGAAATTCCGCAAGCTGTACGATATCGAGTGCATGTTTGCGCATATGCCCGCAGCAACCCCGGATCCGTGTCTAGGAACGTATTGGTAACCGCGCCCTCTCCCCATGAGTTAGGCTCCGGTGACAGACTTCAGCTTCGACACTGCAACTTGGTCCTGAGCACCGCACGATGCTCAGGACCTGTCGAATTCCGCCCACGGAGGATTGATGAGCCGCTTTCTTATTCCGATGGAGTTTATGCGAGCCATTTCATCGTCAGTGAGCTCAAAGTCGAATATGTTCATATTGTCCATTAGGTGCTCTTTAGACTTAGCTTTGGGTATCACAACAATACCCTTTTGAACCAGCCACCGAAGTGCAATTTGCGGAACGGTCTTGTTGTGTGCGGCCGCGATACTCGTTAAAACCGGTTCGTTGAGCAGCTGTCCCCTGGCGAGTGGACTGTAAGCGGTTAGAATGATTCCGTGTTTGCCGCATTCAGCCAGGAGATCCTCTTGGTTAAGGTAAGCGTGGTATTCGACCTGGTTGACACTGATCGGCTTGGGAGAAACCCGAATTGCTTCCTTCAAGTGACTTATGGTGAAATTGCTTACCCCAATGTCTCTGACCTTGCCCGCGTCTACGAGCTCCGCCATAGCCTCAAATGTTTCTTCCATAGGTATGGATGAGTTCGGCCAATGAACTAGATATAGATCTAGGTAGTCAGTGCCGAGCTCCTTAAGGGCTTTGTCGCACGCGCGCAGCAGGTCGGTCTTTCGCAGGTTCGTATGGCTAACCTTTGACGTGATGAAAAGCTCTTCGCGCCCGATGCCAGATCTCGCTATGCCGGCTCTGACTTGTTCATGATTGCCATATCCCTCGGCTGTATCGATGTGTCTGTAACCAAGTTCAATGGCAAGTGACACTGCGTTGATACATTCTTCTCCATTCAACTGCCATGTCCCTAGGCCAAGTACTGGAATTCGGCTACCTGATTTTAGCTGTAGAGTCAACATAACGTCCTACGGGTACCGGCACTGCTGCAGTCTGCAGTCATGCCGAACCCTGCCCTCCCTCCGTTTTCTGTTTTTGTAAACGCACTGAATGACTTGCTACTCTATACCATCATAACATATAAGATAAACCCGATGAGCAAGGGATTATCAATACGTAAATCGAATACTTATGAAGTTGCAAGCCGTATTAACCTATGGCCATGGAGTGTGAGCGCATTTGCCACGTGTAGTCTTGACCGGTGGCGGGACTGCCGGTCACGTGATGCCGAATATAGCTTTGATTCCGGAACTTAAGACCAGGGGATATGAGGTCAGTTACATAGGGTCAGTTGCGGGTATCGAACGCGAGCTGGTTGTCAAGGAGGGCATACCGTATTATCCGATCGATACAGGCAAGTTTAGGAGGTATTTTGACCTACGGAATCTGACAGACCCCTTCAGAGTCATTCACGGCCTTGTTCAAGCAACAAGTATTCTGAGGAGAATTAGGCCTGATGTTGTGTTTGCCAAAGGCGGGTTTGTCTCCGGTCCGGTTATAGTGGCTGCCTGGCTAAACCGCATCCCCGCTATAATCCACGAGTCAGACATAACTCCCGGGCTTGCAAACCGGCTTTCAATGCCGTTCGCATCGAAAGTGTGTTATTCGTTCCCAGAGACGGCAAGATTTCTTCCGGCGCACAAGCGCGTGTTTACCGGAACACCTGTGAGACGTGAATTGTTTAGCGGCAGCGCAGCCCGCGGAAAGCAGTTGTGTGGGTTTGACGACTCTAAGCCGGTTCTCTTGATAATAGGTGGTAGCACCGGGTCCCAGACGATTAACGCGGCAGTCAGATCGTCCCTTCCCTCGCTTCTCGACCGGTTTCAGGTTTGCCATATTTGTGGAAAGGGTAGGGTCGATGAATCACTGTCATCGATTGCCGGATATAGGCAGTATGAATTTGTAACCAAGGAGCTTCCCGATCTTTTGGCAGCAGCTGATGTTGTGGTTTCTAGATCAGGAGCGACTACAATATTTGAGTTGTTAGCGCTCAAGAAGCCCAACCTGTTAATTCCCTTATCGAGACGGGCCAGCAGAGGAGATCAGATACTCAACGCGATGTCGTTTAAGAAGCAAGGGTTTAGTGAAGTGCTTGTGGAGGACGATTTGTCCGCGGAATCGCTAGTAGATTGGGTGTCTCGGGTGTATAGCAATCGCAGAGCGTACGTACAGGCGATGAGTTTCAGCCGGACGCGCGACGGAGTTGAGAGCGTTATCCGCCTGATCGACGAACTGGCTCAAGCTCATCAAAAGGCGTAGCTCCAACGCGTTAATGCTTGGCGGGTTATTCCGGCAGGAGTTCAGGGTAGGAGGAGAGCACAGTGAAGGTTTCACAGATTTCCGTGTTCTTGGAAAACAAATCGGGCCGCCTAGCTGAAGTCGCTAAGCTCCTCGCAGATAACGGAATCAATATCAGAGCTCTATCTATTGCCGATACTTCGGACTTCGGCATATTAAGGTTGATCGTCGATAACCCGGAAAAAGCTGCAGCTGTGCTGAGGGACTCCGGACTGGCCGTCAGCCTTACAGACGTGATAGCCGTCCTGATGAAGGATAAGCCTGGCGGCTTGTCGGAGGTTGTGCAAATCCTGAGCGAGGCGAATATTAACATTGAATATATGTATGCGTTTGTCACTCGGTCTGACGAGCAAGCTGTGGTAGTTCTTAGAGTGGAACAGCTCGACAAGGCGATAGCTGCTCTGGTCTTCCACGGCACGAAGCTCCTAACCGGAGAGGACCTGTATCGGATTTGATATTGCACTTGGATTGGTTCATCCTGTTGCCTTACTGGCCTCGAAGGAAAGAGGCCTTTTTTAGTTTAGCAGAGCTGCGAGTGCTGCATATATGCAGGTTCTTTTTGGCAATCTAATGTTTGTGAAGGAGGTATTTTTAGCATGAAGGCAACAGGAATTGTTCGCAGAATTGACGATTTAGGCCGGGTCGTTATTCCAAAGGAGATCAGGCGGACACTCAGAATTCGTGAAGGAGATCCTCTGGAGATTTTTACGGACAGAGGCGGCGAGGTCATACTGAAAAAATATTCACCTATGGTAGACCTGAGCTACTTCGCGCAGGAGTACGCAGACTCACTCGCAGAGTCAACCGGTCACATTGCCATAATAGCCGACCAAGATGAAATAGTAGCGGTTGGCGGAGCACCGAAGCGGATATTTAAGAACAAGCGCTTGACCGAAGCGTGCGAGAAGATGATGAAAGAAGGCAGATCTTTCCTCTTTAATAATCCAAATGAAAACCCCGCGATCGAGGGCGTGGAATTTAGCAGTCAGGTCGTTTCGCCGATAATTCGCAACGGCGATGCAGAGGGGGTTGTCATTCTTATCGCTAAAGAAGGTCAAATGGGCGACGTCGAAGTCAAATTGGCAGATACCGCAGCAAGATTTCTCGCAAAACAACTCGAATAAACTTGAGTTGGCTTTCTTTCAATCATGAGACTAGCTAAGTAGACTTATCCGCAGTGATCCCCATGAGCCAAGTAAGGTCGCAGGTTCCGAGCTGGCCAAGCGGTTACTAGCATCGAACTTTGCATGACGGAGAGAGTACTAGTGTAACTCAGCGACGCTGCAAAGGAGGGAGACTTACGGTGGCAAGGAACCAAAATCAGAACCAGATACAAGTTCCACAGGCAAAAGAAGCGCTCAACCGTATGAAGTATGAAGTGGCCAGCTCGCTCGGAATAAACCTCAATCAGGGATATAATGGAGACCTCACCACTTATGAGGCAGGTAAAATCGGCGGCAACATGGTGAAGCAGATGATACTGGCTGCTGAACAGAGCCTGATAAACCAGGCTGTTGGTGCTGTCCGGAGTGGGTTCCAGCAGGGACTTAACACCAACGTACCGCAGCAGTAACGAATAGTTAAACTTTACTGGTCTACGCAAAACGCAATAGTTTTGGCACAGGCCCGGACTTGCGGTCCGGGCCTTGTGCTGCCTTGTATTTTGATGCGAATAAATGTAGAATGGATTGTTGTGAAAGGGGGCACGCCTATGGGTAGATTTGCTGCCATAGTGCTGGCCGCGGGCCTCGGCACCAGGATGAAATCTGAATTGCCAAAAGCTATGCACCGGGTCTGCGGGAAGCCCATGGTAGGACATGTAGTCGACGCCCTCAGATCAGCTGACTGTGAAAGAGTCGTCGTAGTTGTAGGACATAAGGCCGAGGTAGTTCAGGCCTATTTTGGCGACAGTGTCGAGTATGCTTTTCAGCATGAACAGCTGGGCACCGGGCACGCTGTTGCACAGGCCAGAAGACTGCTCGCCGGGTTTGACGGAACAACGGTTGTTTGCTATGGCGACAACGCTGCCCTAAGCGCTCGCACGATCCGTAGCTTAGTCTCCGCACACCTAGCGTCCTCAGGTGTTGCAACTGTCGCAACAGTTAATCTGTCAAATCCAACTGGCTTTGGCAGAGTGATTCGCACTCAGAGCGGTGATTTCGATAAAATAGTTGAAGAGGCAGACGCAACACCGGAGCAGCGCAGCATCTGTGAAGTAAATGTTGGGCTGTATGCATTTGACAATGCGACACTGTTCCGAGCACTCGAACGAATACGTGCCGAAAATGCGCAGAGGGAGTACCTCCTTCCGGACGTCTTGCCGGTTATCAAGTCGGACGGAGGGAAAATCGCTTGCTTCGTCCTAGATGATCCCACTGACGCTGCAGCAGCTAATGATCGCGTTCAATTGGCGGAACTGGAAAAGATCCTGCGGGACCGAGTGCGTAGGAGGGTCATGGAATCCGGAGTTACTCTGTTGGACCCTAGTTCTACATACATCGATCCAGATGTGGAGATTGGACGGGACACGGTTGTTTATCCCTTCACGTTTATCGAGGGTTCCACTCGCATCGGGTCTGAGTGTGTCATAGGTATGGGGTGCAGGATCGTTGATTCCGAGATCGGCAACAGGGTCCGAATCGACCAATCTACACTGGTTGGCAGCGTAGTGGGCAATGATGTTACTATCGGTCCGTACGCTTATATCCGCCCTGAGTCTCGCATTGAAGACGGGGCTAAGATAGGAGACTTTACTGAAATCAAGAAGTCGCGCGTAGGGAGAGGGAGCAAGGTCCCTCACCTGTCGTATGTCGGAGACGCGGATATTGGCGAAGGGGTGAACATTGGTGCCGGTACTATTACCTGCAACTACGACGGCAAGGTTAAGCACAAGACCGTCATCGAAGATGGAGCATTCATTGGGAGCAACACCAATTTAGTTGCTCCGGTCACCGTGGGTCGCGGGGCGTTCGTTGCAGCAGGATCTACCATTACGCATGACGTGCCCGGCGGATCCTTGGCCATTGCCCGTTCGAGGCAGGTTATAAAAGAGAACTGGGTCAGCAAGCGGGAAGGGAAGAACCCTACTTCCTGACGCTAAGCTGTTCGTCTTTGCAGACGAAACGAAAGGATGATTGCAGTGAGAGAAGCGGTACTAAGCGTCGAACCTAGAGAAAAAACTGGATCTAGTAGCTGTCACAAGCTTAGAAGCGCGGGCAAGATACCCGCGGTTGTTTACGGACACGGCAAACCGGCTAAGCCGGTCAGCTTGAACGAGCTCGAGTTCAACAGGTTCCTATCGCACAATCCTTTGAGCACTCTCATCAGACTTTCTTCTGAGGACGAGCAGATCAAAGGCGTCACCGTCATGGTAAAAGAGATACAGAGAAACCCCGTGCGGGGGACGGTAATGCATGTAGACCTCCAGGAAGTCTCGCTCTCCGATAAGGTGACCGTCACGGTGCCGTTGGTAGTCACCGGGAGACTGGCCGACGACCACGGCATTCTCGAGCATATGCTGAACGAGGTTTCGGTCGAGGCACTTCCTACTCAGCTGCCGGATCATCTGCTAGTCGATGTCACCGGGTTGAAAATAGGAGATTCTCTAAAGGTGGCCGATATCAAGGTTCCTGAGGGCGTCGAAGTTTTGGACGATCCGGATGAAGTAGTGCTGCACGTGTCTGCACCTCAGGTGAGTGAGGAAGCTCCGGCCGAGACTGAGGCCGAAGAAACTGAGGGCCAGAAGAGCGAGGGCGAGTAACCTAGGGGTGGTTTGGTGAAGATTTTAATGGGCCTCGGAAATCCGGGGCCTAAATATGCTGGCACCAGACACAACGTTGGGTTCGATATAGCAGACCGGTTGGCTGAACGCCTGGGTATAACATTTTCAACGGGACACCTGTGCGTGTTGGCTCGAGGTCAGGTCGGCCCTGAGCCTATCCTTGTTGTCAAACCTATGACCTATATGAATCGCAGCGGAGAAGTCATTCCATTTCTGGTGCGCGAGTACTCTGTGGCTGCGGAAGACTTCCTCGTAATGTATGACGACATGGATTTGCCGGTTGGAAGGCTGAGACTTCGGGCAGGGGGAAGTTCGGGCGGGCACAACGGGATGAAGTCTGTGTCTGCATACTTGGGAACTGAGCGGTTTCCGCGGCTGCGCATCGGAATCGGTTCTCCGCGCTCGTCGGGCGGGTGCGACCCCGTGGATTATGTTCTTTCTGCATTCAGCAGCTCTGAGTGGGCAATTGTGGATCAAGTGATTGATCTCGCAGTCGAAGCCGCGCTCGTGTTTGTCGTAGACGGCATAGATGCAGCTATGTCACAGTTTAACTCCAAACGCATTTTGACGACAGGAGGAACAGACGGGTCCGATTGATGAGTTGTCTGCTAGACTATATCTCCGATACTGATGCCTTCAGACAGTTAGTCGGGCGAGTTAACGATGGTCGGAAACGGCAATCGGTTTGTGGCATCAGTGGTACCCAGAAGGCCTATCTTCTGGGGGCTTTGTCGCGCTCTCTTGAGGGTCGGCCTATTGTGGTTGTCACTTATAGCCAGTACGAGGCTGACCGGTTGTTTAGCCACTTGTCGAGCTTTGTCGACGAGAGTGCGATAGGAGTGTTTCCTGCCCACGATACTCTGCCTCACCACGAGCTATTGCGGAGCATGGACGTTGCTGAAAACAGAATGTCCGTGCTTAAGTCTTCAATTCTCGGCAATCTGTCCATAGTTGTAATACCGGCTAAAGCGTTGGTGCGAAGGATAGTTGAAAAAGACACTCTCGCTGCAGCTTGTTTCTTTGTGCGTGTGGGCGATATACTGGAACCCGAGGAGACAGTACGGCGCCTTGTGTATCTAGGGTACAAGAGAGCCGATTCGGTGGAGAACAAAGGCGAATTCTGCGTTCGCGGCGGCATCATAGATGTGTTCCCAATAGCAGACGAGAAGCCCGTGCGCATGGAGTTTTATGATGACGAGATAGAATCGATACGCGAGTTCAACCCTAACACCCAACGATCTGAGAGAGAAATAGACGAAGTTTTTATTTACCCGCGTGCCGAATTCTTGTATGAAAGATCTGAAGGCGAGGCTGCGGCAGAGCGGATAGCCAACGAACTATCAGCCACGGTCGATAGGCTTTGCAAGATGGAAAGACGGGCCCAAGCTGAAAGCCTGGAGGAACAAGTCGAAAAGCACATCTCTGCGATTAAGAATGGCGTTGAGCCGGACCTTGCCGAAGAGTACGCCTCTCATTTCGACAAACGCATGGTAAGCGTGTTGACGTACTTCGACAATCCGCTGGTGATTTTAGATGAGCCCGTTAGAGTAGCTGACTCCGTTGACGGAATATCGAAGGAAATCCGCAGCAGCTATGTGGCAATGATCGAGCAAGGTCGGGTATTGCCCTGTCAGGCTGAGATCTATTTCCCACCCGAGACTGTCCTCGCAGAGCTGGAAAAATACCAGTCGATCAGCCTGGCACTTTTGTCCAAGGGCCTAGATCCTTCTGACTTCGATGACAGGTGTGACTTTGGATTTAAGTCGCTGCCTGCATATCAAGGCAACCTAGATAGAATAGTGGAAGATCTCAAGAAGTGGAAACAAAGCGGCAAGCGCGTGCTTCTAACCGTGAGCACACGAGAACGCGGCCGGCGACTAGTTGATTTGCTGAGAGAACGGGACGTTGAGAGCGCTTATTCCGACAACCTCCGCGGCTCTCTGGTTCCAGGCGCGGTTGTTGTAACTGCGTCCGATTTGGACGGCGGGTTTGTGTTTGATGGAGCGGGCCTCGTTGTGCTGACCGAAGCGGAGATCCATGGGCGAAAGAAGACACGGCAGAGACTGAGGTTTGATGATGAGGCCGGCAAGATAACATCTTACACCGACCTAAAGGCCGGCGACTACGTTGTACACGTGGTCCACGGAATTGGTCAGTATGTTGGAGTAGAGACGCTGGAGATTGCGGGTGTTAAGCGGGATTACCTGCTGGTGAAGTACGCGGGTGAAGACAAGCTGTACGTTCCGACTGACCAGGTTAACCTGCTGCAGAAGTACATCGGCGTTGAGGGCTCGGTTCCGAAGTTGAATAAGATGGGCGGTGCAGAGTGGAGCCGGACTAAGGCAAGAGCTCGCAAGTCCGTGCAGGACTTAGCAGATAGCTTGTTACGCCTTTATGCAGAGCGAGAGACAATTCAAGGCCACGCTTTTTCGCCGGACACTGTATGGCAAGATGAGTTTGAAGAAGCCTTTGAGCACGAAGAAACCCCGGATCAACTCAGAGTAATTGAAGAGGTCAAGAGGGACATGGAGAGCCCTCGGCCTATGGATCGACTGATCTGCGGAGACGTCGGATATGGAAAAACTGAAATCGCAATCAGGGCAGCATTTAAGTGTGTGATGGATGAGAAGCAAGTGGCTGTTCTTGTTCCAACGACTATTCTCGCCCAGCAGCACTATACTACCTTCTCTGAGAGGTTTAGGGGATATCCTGTTAACATAGCGGTGCTCAGTAGATTTCAATCTCGCAAGGAACAGGCGGACATTATCCGCGGGCTCAAGAACGGCAAGATCGACATTGTTATCGGTACTCACCGGTTGCTTCAAAAGGACGTTCGTTTCAAGGATCTCGGCCTTCTGGTGATCGACGAAGAGCAGAGGTTTGGGGTTGCACACAAGGAACGTCTCAAAGAAATGAAGAAGGCGGTCGACGTCATAACTCTGACCGCGACTCCGATACCGCGAACCCTCTACATGGCAATGGTCGGAGTTCGCGATATGAGCGTGATCCAGACGCCGCCGAAGAATAGATACCCCATTCGCACTTTCGTGGTCGAATACGATCCAAACTTGATTCGCGAAGCAATTCTGAGGGAAATCGACCGCGGCGGACAGGTTTATTACGTCTACAATCGCGTAGAAGACATCGACTCGGTACTAGCATTTCTGGTTAACTTGGTGCCGGAAGCTAGGTTCGGCGTGGCTCACGGCCAGATGACTGAGAGCAAGCTAGAGCGCACAATGATGAGATTCCTTCAGCGAGAGTTTGATGTCTTGCTATGCACGACTATCATTGAGTCGGGATTAGACATCGCAAACGTCAACACTATTCTCATTGACAATTCTGACCGGTTGGGATTGGCACAACTGTATCAGTTGCGGGGTAGAGTGGGCAGATCTGATAGGGTTGCTTATTGCTACTTGATGTACCGGAAGGATAAGGTGCTGTCCGAGGTGGCAGAGAAGCGGCTCGAGGCAATCCGCGAGTTCAGCGAGTTAGGATCTGGATTCAAGATTGCTATGCGAGACTTGGAGATCCGCGGTGCAGGGAATATACTTGGGCCGGAGCAGCATGGCAACATAGCGGCAGTTGGGTTTGAAATGTATTGTAAATTACTGGAGGAGGCAATCAACGAGAGGCGTGGGAAACCTAAGCGGGAGCAGTTGCCCGATCCAACCATCGAGCTATCTGTCGACGCTTATATCCCTGACAGCTATATTTCAGATCCCGGCTTGAAGATAGAAATCTACAAGCGAATCAACTCGATCAGAACGGTGGAAGACGCGGATGATGTAGAGGCTGAACTCAACGATCGCTTTGGCAGCATGCCGGAGGAAGTCTTGTGTTTGCTAGGCATAGCTCGAATTAAGGTTTACGCACGGGCTCTAGGAGTTGCCACCATTGTGCAGGAAGGCAAGCAGGTTACGGTCAAACTCTTCCCGGGTCTGCAGTTTACTGCTAACAGCGTTATGGAACTGGCCAACAGACATAAGCGCAGGCTGGTGTTCAACGTCGGCAGAAACCCGTCTCTTAGGATCAAAACGGATGGTCTCGAACCGGTGGCTCAAGTTCAGTTCGTAGCTTCTGTTTTGAGTGACATAGCCGATTCGCTTGACATCTCTCTGGAATCCTCATTGGCATTTCGTAGTTGAATAAAAGGTCTGGGCTAGCTGCATAATATGCTTAGAGATTGCGGTCAGCCCAGTGTATGCGGCATTTCTTGAGGTTTCACCCGGTTTGAAGTGCACTCCCGGCAACAGTTTGGGCTGGCTAACAACAGAGGAGAGGTGCAGGTGAAAGCCACTGGCATTGTCAGACGCATAGATGACCTTGGAAGGGTAGTGATACCCAAGGAAATCCGGCGTAACCTGCGAATTCGAGAGGGAGATCCGTTAGAAATATATGTCGATCGAGAGGGCGAGGTAATCCTCAAGAAGTATTCTTCTGTCGGCGAACTTGGCGAGTTTGTCCAGGAATACGCCGATTCGCTATTCGAGGCAACAGGCCATACCGTCTTTATCAGCGACAGAGATGTCATAGTTTCTGTAGCCGGAACAGCAGTTTCCAGGAAGGATTACTTAGATAGGACTATTGCACCTGTTCTTGAAAAGGCTATGGAGAGCCGTCGATCGATACTCTTTAACAGAACTGCTGACCAAGCAGAGTGTGCGGAATGCGCCGTCAAAGAAGATGATGATGCTAAGTACACAGCTGAGGTCATTGCGCCGATAGTAGCCGCCGGTGATCCAGTTGGAACAGTAGTCCTGGCCTCGACAGATCCCAATGTGAGAATGGGAGTTCTTGAATTGAAGCTTGCTGAGACGGGCGCAGGGTTTTTGGCTCGTCAGCTGGAGCAATAGCGATCGGTGAGCTTAGCTCTGAAAATCTCAGCGTTTGGGGGGCAGGCGCCATCCCTAGGGATGGCGCTTTTTCTGTGACTAGGACGATTAGCTTGAAAAAGGTAGGGTGTCGGCATATACTTGTAGTCGAGGTTGCGCCTGATTGATGTTGTCAACGGTTGTTTGTGCCAACGGGAGGACTGGCTGTGATCCAACTGCGTCGGGTTATCAGAGGGGCGATTATCGCCGCCGTGTATGTTGCTCTATGTGCAGCATTTCCAGGGATAAGTTACGGCATGATTCAGTTCAGGATTGCCGAGGCTTTGACCGTGCTGCCTATGCTCTATGTAGAAGCGATCCCGGGCCTGTTCATCGGTTGCATGGCTGCAAACATAATCGGCGGCTATGGACTCTGGGATATTTTCGGTGGTAGCTTAGTGACCCTCGTTGCAGCCATTGTCACCTACCGGTTTCGCAATTCATTCATAGCATATCTCTCGCCAGTTGTACTCAATGGCCTTTTGGTAAGTGCCTACCTAAGTGTCATAGTCGGTGGCGCACCGTACTATGCTTGGGCGGCGTGGATTCTGATCGGTGAGGCTGTAGTGGTCTTTGGTTTGGGAATGCCGCTGGTTAAGGCTCTGAGATCTCTTCCTCGATCCGAATGACCGGGGGTAAAGGTTATGGACAGGACGCTGCTGGGGAGCCTCGTAATTCTCGTCGGAGTTATACTCCTGCTAGAGAATATCGGCCCTGAGGTAGGAATCAGAAATGTTGGATTTGCGAGACTGTGGCCGTTAGTTCTTGTTGCATACGGTCTGGCTACGATGTTTCGTCGGACCCGCGGGAGTTCGGACATTTGGATCGGAGGTCTAATAGCTGCGGTCGGTGCAGTATTTCTCGCGGAGACGTTACTCAGCATTGATATTTGGACCGGCTTAGGCTTTGTCATCCGCAGGTACTGGCCTGTTGCGGTGATCCTGTTTGGTATACACCTTATCGTTCAGGATAGACACAGATCTTAATAAGGTATAAGGTGATCCACATCTGGAGGTGCATGTCGAGTTGGCTACGCGCAAGGAAGAGCAGTTGCAGTTGATGATCGACACAGGAGTAGTTGCAGTTATAAGGGCAAGCGGATCGGCTGAATTGATGGATGTGATTGAGGCGCTGCGTCGGGGTGGGATCCGAGCTGTTGAAGTGACGATGACTACGCCCGGCGCCCTGGACGTCATCAAAGAGACTGCCGAACGCTTTGGCGACGATGTCTTGGTTGGAGTTGGGTCAGTTCTTGATGCAGAGACTGCCAGGATGGCAATGCTGGCCGGAGCTCAGTTTATTGTCGGGCCTGTTCTTAACCTCGATGTAATCCGGATCTGCAAACGATATGACAAGATTGTGATCCCTGGCGCCTTCACGCCTACTGAGATACTCACTGCGTGGGAGGCCGGGGCCGACGTTGTAAAAGTCTTCCCAGCAACCAAGCTTGGTCCTTCGTTTTTCAAGGATGTGCTTGGACCGCTGCCTCAGGTGCGCTTGACGCCGACCGGTGGAGTAACTGTGGAGACTGCGCCGGAATTCATAAAGGCCGGAGCCGTGTTCGTGGGAGCAGGGAGTGCATTGGTTGATAAGACGGCTGTAGCGCAGCGAAGGTTTGATGTCATCACAGAGACGGCCGAGCGCTTTGTGAGTGCAATCAAAGCGGCTAGACAATCGAAATGAGCGTGTTGGGGGTATGAAGTGTGAAGAAGAAGTATAGATTTGGAATCATTGGATGTGGCGTGATTTTTGGGGCGCATGCTGCTGCTATTAACGCTCTCGAGGACGCAGAACTCGTCGCAGTCGCGGACATAGTAGAGGAGAAGGCAAGGTACGCCGCTGCGAACAGATCGTTTGGGGCGAACCCAGATGTCTACACCGACTATCGAAAGATGCTAGAGCGCGATGATATTGACATAGTATCTGTGTGCACTCCGAGCGGGATGCATGCAGATATGGCCTGCGATTGCATGGAGGCAGGCAAACACGTAATAGTAGAAAAACCTATGGATGTCACGCTCAAGGCTTGCGACAAGTTTATTGAGACCTGGAAGAGAACGCGCAAGTACGCCACTGTCATCTCTCAGCATCGGTTCTCTGAGGACGTTCAGGCGCTCAAGAGAGCAATTGATGAGGGATGGTTTGGAAAAATAGCCCTTATTGACTCGTACACAAAGTGGTACCGCAGCCATGAATACTACAAGAGCGGAGATTGGCGGGCAACGTGGGAGCTAGACGGTGGCGGTGCGCTGATGAATCAGTCCGTCCATTATGTGGATTTGATGCAGTGGATGGGCGGAGAGGTTGACTATCTATTCGGCATTTGCTCCAACGCGTGGCACGACATTGTAGTGGAAGACACGGCATGTGCAACGATCAGGTTTAAGAGCGGCGCAGTTGGGTCTCTGGAAGGAACGACTGCGGCGAACCCAGGGCTTTCACAGGAACTGCACGTAATGGGCGAGTTTGGCACCGTCTCAATAGTAGGTAGCCGCATAAAGGTTTGGAAGTTTGTCAACAGGAGCGAGAACGAGCGGCCCGTGCTATCTGGCGGTGGTGGCGACACGTCCGGTGGTGCCTCGGATCCTGCTGCCATAAGGATGGACTTGCATACGAGACAGTACAGGGATTTCCTAGACGCTATCAACAACGGAACGAGCCCTCTGATCACTCCAATTGAAGCCCGGAAGCCCGTTGAGATTATCCTTGCGGTTTACGAGTCGGGTCGGACCGGAAAACCGGTCAAGCTTCCGCTGGATCCCGAAGTTTCGTTCGTCGGAACAAGGTTTTAGGGGGGATAACTATGGTTACGCTCAGCGCTTTCGGCGACGAGGTGTCGCCTGATCTCAACGAACAGATGGACGTCCTCGAGTCGGAAGGTATCAAGTACATTGAGCTTCGCGGAGTATGGGGGAAGAACGTCAAGGATCTGACCGATGCAGAAGTCTCGCAGATTAAGTCGGCAATATCGGCAAGAGGATTTGGCATATCTGCTATCGGATCGCCCATCGGCAAGATAGGCATAAATGACGACTTTCACGCCCATCTTCAGGACTTCATACGATGTGTGGATATCGCCAAAGCCTTGGGTGCTAAGTACATAAGGATCTTCTCGTTCTACATGCCCAAGGACGAGGACCCCGCCAAGTACAGGAAAGACGTGATGGGAAAACTGAAGATCATGCGGGATATTGCGAAGCGTGAAGGTGTCATCCTTGCTCATGAGAACGAGAAACACATCTATGGGGACACCGGAGACCGGTGTGCCGACATAATGCATGAGCTGATGATGGATGGGGTTTGTGCAGTTTTCGATCCTGCAAACTTTGTCCAGTGTGGCCAGCGGCCGTATGAAGATGCCTTTGTTAAACTCAAGGGATTCATCCGTTACTGCCACATTAAGGACGCAAAGATGGAGGATGGACGCGTAGTTCCGGCCGGCCAGGGCGATGGCGATGTAAAGCGCATACTCGCTGAGCTCATCGGTTCGGGTTTTTCGGGATTCCTTTCTCTGGAACCTCATTTGAGTGTTGCAGAGAAGTCTTACGGCAGAACTACTCCGGAGCTTTTTGCGACGGCAGCCAGAGCTCTCAAAGGCATACTAGACGAATTGGGGGTTAAGTATCAGTAAAACCAGTGGCGCCGACCAATAAAGCCGGTGCGGAGGTTAAATGATGGAGGCCGATAGAGTCTATGATATAGCCATTGTTGGAGCTGGTCCTGCCGGGCTTTCTGCAGCCGTCAATGCTGCGATCCGCCGAAAAGATGTGCTGGTCTTGGCCAAGTCAGAAGTGAGTTACCGCCTCGGCAAGGCCCCGAAGGTCGACAACTATCTCGGGATGATGGACATCTCCGGCCAGGACATGTACAAGGCATTTCTCAGACACGCTCAGATGTTTGGCATCAATGTGAACATCGAGAGCGTAACAAACATATTGCCGGGCGACTCATCGTTTGGACTGCTGACAGATAAGGGATATTACCGGTCGAAGAGTCTGATACTGGCAATTGGCATTCCCGAGAAGGCCGACATAGAGGGAGAAGCGCGCTTGCTCGGCAGGGGAGTCAGCTATTGTGCTACGTGCGACGGTCCACTGTACAAGGGCAAAAGTGTCGCAGTAATCGGTTACACCAACGAAGCTGAGGAAGAAGTTGAGTATCTCTGTGAAGTAGCCGGGGCAGTTTATTATCTACCTCAATATAAGGCTGATGAAGACAGGCTCCATCAGATATCGAGCAAGTCAGCTGCAGCTTTTTCAGTCTTGACCGGGAAGCCGCTTTCCATTGAGGGCGAGGATAGCGTCAGCAGGCTAGTCTACGGCAGCAAGGGCAAACAAGAGAAGGCTGTAGACGTAGAAGGGGTCTTTGTCCTCAGACCTGCGGTTCCGGTCGAATCTCTTCTTCCGGGCCTTAAGACGGAGAATGGCGCGATTGTAGTTGCAAGGGATATGTCTACTAACATTCGGGGCGCGTTCGCTGCCGGCGACTGCACTGGCGCTCCTTGGCAGATCGCTAAGGCTGTTGGTGAAGGCCAAGTCGCCGCCCTGTCTGCGGTGAAGTATCTCTCTGAGTTGGGTGCGGAAGAGTGATGTTGCCAAGCGAGAAGACAGCGCTGTGCTCCTTTAGGTGTTCAGGCCGCCGGGGCTGCCGGCGGCCCGGTAGACTATGGTGGGGAATCGCTAGAGATGAAACTAGATCGAAAACTAGTGCCTAGCGTTGTCCTTAATGCTCTCACGGGGATTGCTATGCTCGTTTGGATAGTCCCTACAATAGGGCTGCTTGTAAGCTCTGTGTTCCCCGGTTGTGACGGCCTGAGCACCGGTTGGTGGACAGCGCTCAATAGTCCTCTCAAGATCACAAAATCCCTTCTGGAAAACTATACTGAGACGGTTGCTCCCGGACTGCGGATTAGCTTCCTGATTGCTTCGGTAGTCACTCTGCTTCTGATGGTAATAGCAACCTTTGCTGCGTTTTGGCTTGCACATACCGATTCAGGAGAGGCCAAGATGGTATCATGTGCAGTCTTGGTCTTTCTGGTGCTCGTCCCACTGCTGATGACTTTACTGCCGGTCGTTCCGCTGCAATTTCACTTAAGTCTATCGTGGACGTTTTTTGGACTTTGGCTCGTACATGTGGCCTACGGGCTCCCGTTTGCAGTATTCATGTTAAACAGCCTGTTTAAGGTGCTTCCGAAGGATGTTCTTGAGTCGGCGCACATTGATGGTGCGTCTCCGGTCACAGCGTTCTTTTTTATCGCACTGCCTTTGGCAGTTCCCCCGATAGCCTCCTTAATCGTTTTTCAGTCTCTCTGGATCTGGAGTGACGCACTTGTTGCAGTCGTATATTTGAACGGGGTGCCCGTTGCAGTTCCTGCCACTGCGAGCTCCTTGAGCGGCCTGATCGGCGCCTGCGGACTGCGCTGGCACTTTCTGTTGTCCGGCATACTCATATCGATTGTCGTCCCGCTGTTGGTTTTCCGCAGTTTTCATAAGCGTTTTGTCAGGGGCGTTTTAGTGGGTTTGCTGAAAAACTTGACTTGACTCACGGTCTACCGTCGGCTTCTGGCCATAAGGATTTGAGTTCGCTTGGTCCAATTCTCATGTTATAATACATGGCGGTTACAGAGTGGTTTGTAGAAAGGGCGGAATTGCTGTGTCTGACGGGTTGAGCTATAAGGACGCCGGGGTAGACATCGACTTGGCAAACCAGACTAAGGCCGAGCTTAAGACTGTATTGGCTAACAAGGATCCTAGACTGCTCAATTCGCTCGGGGCATTTGGGGCTCTGTACGATTTTTCTTTCCCTGAATATGAATCCCCCGTGCTGGTGCTCAAGACGGAGGAACCCGGGTCTAAACAGGTCCTCGCATTTCGGTATGATAGATATGAGTCGATCTGCTATGACATGATCAACCATCTGATTAATGACTGCATAGTCATGGGCGCTCGGCCGCTTGCGGTCCAAGATGCGATTATTTGCGGCAAATTGGAGAAGGACAAGGTCGTGCGGATGGTCGCCGCGATTGCGCAGGCGTGCCGAGAGCAGGGTTGCACATTGACCGGAGGCGAGATTTCCGAGCAGCCGGGAGTCATACCTGAGGGGACGTACATACTGACCTCGAGCATAGTCGGAATCGTCGACAGAAAAGACATAATCGACGGTTCGGCTATTGAACCCGGTGACATCGTGATTGGAGTCGAGTCTAGCGGTCTGCATACAAACGGCTACAGCCTCGTCCGCAAGCTGCTCGCAAAGGATCCGGGCCTTGCAGAAACTGTCATTGGAGATAGGAGGTTTATTGATCTAGTTCTAGAGCCGCATAGGTGCTACTACAAGACAGTCAGAGGATTGTTCGGCACGCGTGTTATCAAAGGAATGGCGCACATCACCGGCGGGGGAATCGCCGAAAACCTGAACCGGATCTTACCGCCTCGAGTAGATGCCGCTATAGATCTTTCATTGTACAGGATTCCTGCGATTTTCGGCGCGATTAAGGCCGCAGGCAGCGTCTCCGATTCAGAGATGTTGAGAACTTTTAACCTAGGAGTGGGTCTGACTATTGTCTGTAGCAGAACTGACGTAGATCGTGTAATTAGCCACATCTCTGAGTCAGGCATTGCGGCATATGTGATCGGTGAGATCGTACCCGGTTCTGGGCGGGTTGTTACTCGTGGGAGTCTTCCTTGGTAGGCACCTCTCAATGTGACCGAAAACACTCGCCGACTTAAGACCATAGACCTCTTGGCACGGATGTTGCATCAACATATGGCTGCAGATCATGGAAAGATTCAATTGTGCCTCTGTAGCCTGAGGAGGTGATTGCAGACGTGCTGAGAGGTCTTTACGCGTCAGCAACCGGACTCACTGCTCGGATGCTGCAGCAAGAGTTGATCGCCAACAATCTAGCCAATGTTTCGACCGACGGGTACAAGCGTTCTCAGGTGCACAATATCCAGTTCGATGAGGTGTTACTTTACGATCTCAGCAAGAGAGACGGCCGCCTCACTGCAGTTGGCCCGCTGAGCCGTGGGGTGCGAGCCTACGAATCATATGTGGACTTCTCGCCCGGGACTATGATCGAGACCGGTGAGCCGATGGATCTTGCCCTCGACGGGGACGGATTCTTCACGATTCTGCAGGACGGACAGTTGTATTACACGAGAAATGGCAGATTTGTGCTCGGACCGCACGGATATATCATGACTGATTCTGGCGGGTACTTGATGGGAACGCGTGGCCCGCTGTTGGTGGGAGAGGGTACTTTGCATGTCACCGAGGACGGAAGGGTGTACAGCAGGCGTCCGGGGCCCGATCGAGCGGACGCGTTCGCTTTAGAGGACGTGTATATCGACGATCTCTGGCTGGTTGACTTCGAAGACCGTGATGCCTTGCGGCCGGTTGGCAACTCATTGTTCGAATACGGCGGAGCTCGGAGGATTGACCTTGCCGGCCGGGTTGGACAGGTAACTACTGTGCGGCAGGGGGTGATCGAGGGGTCGAATGTCAATGTGGTTAGAGAAATGGTCGACATGATTGAGTGTTTTAGGGCTTATGAATCTGCCCAGAGGATGGTTTTGATCCAGGACGAGACACTTGACAAACTGGTCAATCAGGTCAGCCGTGTTGGATGACCAAGGTAATCAGAACGGCCGGACCGCTTTGCGGGGGCCGATGCTGCTGAACGACTGAAGCAGCCAAGATTCGCTCGGTTGATTTCTGAAGCAGAAACAAGTCCTATGCACCGGAGGGATGTAAAATGATGAGAGCGCTGTGGAGTGCGGCGACGGGAATGGCTGCCAAGCAGCTGGCCATGGATGTAATTGCGAATAACCTTTCTAACGTGAATACCACAGGATTCAAGAAGTCTCGGGTAGACTTTCAGGATCTGATGTATCAAACTCTTAAGGTTGCCGGAGGCACTTCAGCAAGAGGATCGAACGTGCCAACCGGGATTCAAGTGGGCTTAGGTTGTAGGACTAGCGCAATCACTAGGAACTTTACCCAGGGTGACTTTGTCCAGACTGACAACCCGACCGATCTAGTCATTGAGGGAGAAGGGTTTTTCAGGGTTATTCTCCCGGATGGTTCTTACGCGTATACCAGGGACGGATCCTTCAAGATAGACAGCGAAAGCAGGCTAGTAACGTCTGACGGTTACTTAGTTGATCCTGAGATCAATTTCGATTCGGATGTGACGGATATCTCAATCGGGACCGACGGTACTGTATCAGTCCTTCGCGAAGGCCAAGATAGTCCCGAAGTCATCGGTCAGATAATGCTCGTGAAATTCATGAGTCCATCTGGGCTGATGTCCATCGGCCGCAATCTCTACAAAGCAACCGTAGGTTCAGGCGAGCCGGTTGAGGGCGTTCCCGGAATGGATGGCTTCGGAACCATAGCTCAGGGATTCTTGGAGATGTCCAACGTTAAGGTAGTAGACGAAATGGTCAACATGATCATTGCCCAGAGGGCTTACGAGGTCAATTCAAAGGCGATCCAGACGGCCGACGATATGCTCGCAACTGCTAACAATTTGAAGCGCTAAGGCTAGGGCTACTGCGCCTTAGCGCCATAATCTAGATAAGCTGAGCTGATCCTGTCAGAGTGGTGCGGACTGGGCGAGAGAGACTTAGCTAGGCGGTGGAGTGGTACGCGATGAAGCGCATTCTGCTGGTCTGCATTGCGGGGCTGATCGTTTTAGGTGCCTCGGTGCCGGTGCAAGCGCAGTCGGGATATGTCAAGGTGCCGGATGATCTAGTGGTTGAGTTCAGGGATTCTGCGAATGTAGTGGGCAGGGAGATCTTGTTCACGGACATTGCATCAGTCTCCACAAGTGACCAGCGTTTCATCGATGTCCTTAAACAGGTCAGCCTGGGGCCTGCGCCGAGCAAAGGATACTCTCGAAAACTGACTGCCGGCTACATAGCTCTTCGGCTTAGGCAGCGCAAAATAGACCCGGATACTCTGCCTTTCCAACTTCCGGAGAGTGTCATTGTGACATCCGAAACAACGATCCTGCCGGCGTCCTCGATAATCTCTGCTGCAAAGGCTTTCGTTGCAGGACAAATGGGCAGGCCCTTGCCGGATAACATCAGTACCGGTTATGTCCCTGATCTGGAGATACCTCTGGGTTCGCCGGACATACAATGTGCCCTGATTGAGGCTTCTCCCGAGCGAGAGTACTTTGTTGTCGGCGCTTCAATCAGCGTAAATGGGCACGCCGCGGGATTTGTTCGTGTTGAGTTTGGGACGGTGAATTACGGGACTGCGGCGATGAGCAGAGGTGAAGTGCAACAGCACGTTGCTGCCTCTAGGCAGGCGTCCAGCTCCGGCGCATCGGCGGCCTCTGCGCCGTATCTAGTCACCCGCGGCAGCATCGTGCGCGTAATAGTTAGAACGCCTTTCACCGAGATTACAACTGTCGCAGAAGCTAGAGGCGATGGAAGATTGGGAGATCTTGTTGAGGTTCGAAACCTGGACACCGGCAGGCGTTTCGCGGCCCGCGTCGTTTCGTCCGGTGTTGTGGAGGTGAATTTCGGTGGCTAGCCAAGAAGCCTTTTCTAAGGCTGTCGCTATAGCTGCGGTTGCAGCGTTGTTGTCTTGCTGGTGCAGTTTTGCCAGCGCACAGTCGCTCTATTCCCCTGACGGCGCATTTGGTACATCGCTGTTTGCAGATGTAAAGGCGAAAGACGTGGGAGATATAGTGACTATCGTTATTTTCGAAGATGCCAGGGCAAGCAGTTCAGTATCGAAGACTACAGGCAAGAGTGTTGCGGGTGGACTAGAAGCCGGCACCGGAATGCTTTCTTTCATTCCGTCTGCAGGAGTCGGACTTGAGTCCGGCAGCAAGGGGTCGGAAAAGTTGACCCAGAGCGGGTCCATTACCGCCACGATAACTGCTCGAATTGTAGAGCGCTTGGACAACGGGTTTTTGAGAATTGAGGGCAAGCGTAGCGTAACTGTCAATGGCGAGCAGCAAGTGTTGGTAGTCTCTGGGATTATACGTGAGCGAGACATATCTCCTAACAACAGCATCCCTTCGACACTGGTAGCGGACGCCGAGATCAGTTTCACAGGGAGACCCGAGCTGAAGCAGTCCGGCGGTTTCTTATCGACGCTTTGGAACGGACTGCTCGGCATAATCAATTGGGTGTTCTGAGGTGAATGATATGAGGGATCGCAAAAAGTTCAGTGCGTGCGTCTGGTTAACGACGGCCCTGTTGGTGCTGGTCGTTTTGTCCTTCTCTGCCTGTGCGACTGTGGAGGTCCGGCTAAAGGATATTGGAAGGCTTGTAGGAGTTACAGACAACCAGTTGATCGGTTATGGAATAGTGACGGGCTTGGCAGGTACGGGCGATCGAACTTCAGAGTTGCGCGATCGGTCGATTGCCAACATGATGAGCCACTTCGGACTGACGATCGATCCATACGAGGTTCGCTCCAGAAATACTGCGGCAGTGATCGTAACTGCCAAGCTGCCGCCCTTTGTCAAAGTCGGGGACAGAATCGACGTGACTTTGTCATCGTTATTTGACGCTCGGTCGCTCGAAGGCGGAGTGCTCATAATGACACACTTGCAGGGAGCTGACGGAGAAGTATATGCGACTGCACAAGGGCCTGTATCGATAGGTGGGTCCAACGAAAACATGAGCCGCGGAGATCTGCAGAATCACCCAACGGTGGCGACGATCCCCGGTGGTGCGATAGTGTGGAAGGAAGTCCCCGCGAGCTTCGTGGATTCAGATAATACTATGCTTTACTCACTCGATTCGGGGGACTTCACGGTAGCATCGCGGGTGGCCGAAGCAGCGAATCTGAAGTTCGGACAGGGAACTGCAGTGGCCAGAGATGCTTCCACAATAGCTGTTACTGTTCCGGATAGCTGGGCGTCAGATATAGTTGGATTTGTCTCGCAGCTGGAAAACCTAGTGATAACTGTCGACGAGCCCGGCAAAATCGTGATCAACGAAAGAACCGGGACGGTCGTCCTAGGTGGGAATGTGGTTATCTCAGAGGCCGTTGTAGCTCACGGAAACTTGACCGTAAGGGTGTCTAAGCCGCAGGAGGAGTTCACTGGTTCAGAGTCAGTACCCGCCATGCCGGGATCTCAGTTGAACCAGGCGCAACAAGAACGGCTGGTGAAAGTGTCGGGTGCATCCGTTGATGAGCTTATCAGCGCCCTCAATGCAATTGGAGCCTCGCCTCGAGATTTGATAGCGATACTCCAAGCTCTGCGTGCTCTAGGAGCTCTGCAGGCTGAGATTGAGGTGATTTGATGATCGGAGAGGTCCGAAGTGTGAGTGCCGGCTTGATGAATAGAGCTGTCACTTCTAGCCCTTCAACTCAAGAGCAAAAACGGCTGATGGAAGTGTGTCAAGAGTTTGAATCCATCTTTACGCATATGCTCCTTCGCTCGATGCGCAACTCTGTGCCAAAGACAAACTTCCTGCATGGCGGCACCGGAGAAGACATATTCCAGGATATGTTAGATGAACAGATAGCTCTCGAGTCCTCAAGAACAGGGCAGTTTGGGCTGGCCAAGATGTTGTGCGACCAGCTTTCTCGGTCTAAACTGAGATAGTCCTGTGGTGCGAATCCTAGTTGCCGGGACAGCCCCTCGTATAATTTTGCTGGGAGGATATGGTCGGATGAAAATGATCAATTGTCAGCGCTGCCGGCGGCCGTTCATGTTTATGGGCTCAAAGCTTTGCCCGGAGTGTGTTGAGGAGGAGAACCGGGCTTTTGACATTATAAGGGAGTACTTGGACAAACACCCACAAGCCGGCCTTTATCAGATCGCTGCAGATACCGGAGTGGATGAGAGCATCATAATCAGCCTAGTCCACAAGGGCAGGCTTAAGTCTGTAGAAAAGCGTCTGAAACACAAGTGCGCCCGTTGCGGCGCAGAGGTCCTAATAGTCGAGGGTGATTTCTGCGACAGGTGCCGTCGCGAGCTCACCGCTAAGGTCCGGAAGGCTGTTCAGGAGCTAGAATGGAAAACGAAGCCTGCTGCTGCGCAATCCCATGACTCGGTGCGTCATCCACAGGAGCCGGACTCTGAGACCGACCTCACTCAGCTCCGAATGTATATACGGGAGATTCAAAGGAAAAGAGAAGAGACTCGCTAGGATTTGAGAGCTTGCCTGTAGAATAGAATGAAAAGGTTGGCTGAATTGCCTTCAGACTGGGATTACGTTGATCTAGAGTAACTCTTTGGGCGGGTGGTATCATTGGCAAACAAGAGTAATGTATTAGGGCTTCTCAATGTCAAGTACATCAGACTTCGATACAAGATTGCCCTAGCCTTTACTTTGATCATGGCGATCGGGTTGGTGCTCGGTGGATCGCTCGCGTACACTGTGTATGAATTCGAGATAGGTATGCAGCAACTTGCTCAAGACTATGGATTTGTCGGGTCAGCGCGGTATCAGTCAATGATCGAGCTCGTTGAAACTACCAGAACAGTCGCAATAGTAGTTGCAGCTGCACTCCTGGTCTTAACTTTACTGCTTGCCCGCTACTTCATTCGTCGGGTCGCCATTCCAATAGGCGAGTTGGCCAGATCCTTCGCAGTCTTTGCAGAGGGCGATATTCGTAAGGACGTTCCGATGTACGACACCGGCGATGAAGTTGGGATTCTTGCAGGCGCCTGCAACTTGATGGTTCATAATTTCCGGGACATTATTGGAAAGGTTGCTAACTCTGCGGAGCAGGTTGCCGCTACTAGCCAGGAGTTGTCAGCTAGTTCAATGACTAGCTTGAACAAGGCTCAGAACATCACAGAGACCATAGAGGAGATGGCAAAGGGAGCTTTTGAGCAGACCAGAGATGCTGCAGAGACCCAATCGTCCATGGGACAGTTGAGCAGCGCAATTGACCAGATTGCTTCCGGTGCACATGATCAAGCGCAGAGCGTGGACGAGACGCATTCAGTTGCCTTAGAGATGACTGAGGCGGTCAAATTGGTCAATCAGACTATTGACAGTCTTACGGCCTCTGCCAACGAAACATTGAATGCAGCTGCAAAAGGCGGGGCTGCGGTAGAACGGGCTATTCAGGGGATGGCCCGAATACGCGATACTGTTTTAGCTGCGGCCGAGCGAGTGCGAGAGCTAGGGCATCACTCGTCGCAGATTGGCGAAATCCTTAGTGTCATTGATGATATATCCGCCCAAACCGATCTACTAGCCCTAAACGCTGCTATTGAGGCGGCGAGAGCCGGCGAGGCCGGAAAAGGGTTTGCAGTGGTTGCGGACGAGGTGCGCCGTCTGGCAGAGCGCTCTAGCAATGCTACTAGAGAGATCGCCGAGATCATCAAGAATATCCAAGAAGGAACAAATACCGTAGTCAGCGCAATGGAAGCCGGAACCCACGAGGTCCAGGAGGGTTCGGACCTGGCTGCTGCCGCAGGTGACGCCTTGAATGAGATTCTCAGGACGGTTGAGCAGACCAATAGGCATTTCAGAGAAATCACAAATGCCGCTAAGAGGATGGAGGAAGCCGCTGGGAAGGTGGTAGCTGCTATTGAGAACATAGCAAGCATTACCGAAGAAAACACTGCCGCCACAGAAGAAATGGCTGCTAGCAGTTCACAAGTCGTCGAAGCGATCGGCAAGATAGCTGCGGTTTCTGAGAAGAGCTCAGAAATGGCAGAAAAGGTCTGGGAAGCTTCTCAGGCGCTCCAGAATTCCATGAAGGAGATGTCGGATTCAGCTCAGAAACTTGCAGGCATGGCTCAGGAGTTGCAACAGCTCATTGCGCGCTTCTCACTCTAGGATTCAAGTGTGAGCTGTGAACATTGCGGGAGGCGTTCCCCGTGAGTGGTTGGAGGTACTAAGTATGCCTGAAACAGCTAAGTCCAAGCGAACCCATGAATATGTGGTCTTTGAGCTTGCAGGCGAGTATTACGCAGTTGACGTTTCGCCTGTCGAAGAGATACTTCGCATGGCAGAGATCACTGAGGTGCCGCATGCACCGAGTTTTGTCGAAGGAATCATGAACTTTCGGGGCAATGTGATGCCGGTTATCGATCTCAGGAAACGCTTGGGTTTGCCAACCACCGAGCGTACCAAGAACACCCGCATCATGGCGGTCTCTCTTGAGACCGGGACAGTCGGGATGATTGTCGATGCTGTGAATGAGGTCACAGAGATACCTCCTGAGATTGTCGAACCTCCGTCGCCTATCCTAAAAGGTGTTGATTCTGATTTCCTAGTAGGCATTGCAAAGATGGCCGTGGATGGACAAGAGGATAGACTTGTGGTGATACTTGACCTCGTTAAAGTGTTGTCTGCGAAGTCGAAGGAGGCTTTGGCAGAGTTCACCGAGGCAGTTACTGGCTCTGACATCTAGTGAAGTGTTTTTGCTTCTGGGACGGAGATGCAACTGCTATATTCGGATAGGCTTTTGATCGGCGTTTAGGGAGGCTTCGCATCATGGATTACAGTGAGGGAATCACGCCTGAAGATATACAGGTGTTCTTAGAAGAAGCCGACGAACAGATACAATTGCTAGAGGACGACCTAGTCAGGTTGGAACGAGCTGAAAAATCGGATGAGCTCCTGCAGGAGATTTTTCGCGCCGCCCATACGCTGAAGGGCTCGTCTGCTACTTTGGGACATCAGAAGATGGCAGAACTGACTCACGCAATGGAGAATGCCTTCGACCAGTTGCGGCGAGGGGCGATTGAGGTCTCCACCGAGCTGATGGATGTTTTGCTTGAAGCGCTGGACGTTCTCTCCAATATGATGGAAGACCTCAGAGCAGGGGTTGACACCGAAGTCGATGTCAAGGGTATCGTCGCCTCCATAAACGAGACTATCCGCCAGTGCGCTGCTGTGAGCGAAATGCCTGCTAGGGAACACGCAACTGCTATAGCGGATGGATCCCGCACTGCGAACAGCGAGGCTAGGGCCGGCGCTCAATCGGATCATCCTGCCGAAGATAAGTCTGTCCCGAATGGTCGGTTAGATCAAGCCACTCGTGTGGTCATTGAGATCGACAAGGAGTGCCTGATGCCCTCAGTTCGGGCATTTCAGGTGGTCGATCTCTTGGCTTCCGTGGGCGAAATCGTTCACTCGGTGCCTAGCTTGGATGATATAGAAGCAGGCAATGCCGAGTACTCGCTGGAAGTTTATTTGGATACCGACAAGAGTGCTTCTGAGCTGAAGGAACTCATTAACCAGATATCGGACTTGAGCAGTGTCCAGATCATCCCTGCAGCAGATAATCGCAGCTCGACCAGCCCGGGCCCAGATCGATCGGTAGAATCTCGAGAAGACGAGAATCGCGGACAGACTGATTCTGCCGGAGCGGAGCATGCGGCCGGTGGCTCACAGTCCGGGGATGCCGATCAAGGGCGCACTCATCAATCTAGGCGCGGTTTTGGAAGCTTGTCTACAACTGTCCGAGTTGATGTCTCCAAGTTGGACACTTTGATGAACCTAGTCGCTGAGCTGGTAATTGACCGTGCACAGCTCGCGCAAATCGTCAAGGATCTGGAGAACCGGTATGATCGAAGCGACTTATCGGAGGCCCTCGATAAGACTTCGCTCAATGTTGGGCGGGTCACGTCGGAACTTCAAGACGAGATCATGAAGATTCGCATGCTCCCGATTGACAATGTGTTCAGGCGATTCCCTCGAATGGTTAGGGACCTGTCCCAGGAGCTCGGCAGAGAGGTAGATTTTATCATTGAGGGACAAGATACTGAGTTAGACCGGTCTGTTATTGAAGAAATAGGAGATCCGTTGATACACTTGCTTCGCAATGCAGTTGGCCATGGAATCGAGCCGCCTGAGGAGCGGGTCCAGGTCGGGAAACCCAGGCGAGGCCTAGTTCGGCTGAGAGCCTATCACGAGGAGAACAGCATTGTAATTGAGGTGGAGGACGACGGCAGAGGGATTGATGTAGACCTAGTTAAGGCAAAGGCTATTGAACGAGGCATCGTGTCTGCAGAGGCAGCTTCACGGCTGAGTGATAGAGAGGCGATTAACCTCATATTTGTTCCCGGTCTTTCCACTGCAAAGAAGGTTGATTCGATTGCGGGCCGAGGCGTAGGTATGGATATAGTTCGGACAAACGTCGAACGCCTTAACGGATCAATAACAGTTGAGACCGTAAAGGGAAAGGGCACCAAATTTAGAGTCAAGCTGCCGCTGACGTTGGCGATCATTCGCGCTCAACTCGTGTGTGTCGGAAGCAATATCTATGCGATACCGATAGGCTCGGTCCAAATCAATTTGAGGGAACCGGAGTCCAGCCTTAAGACGGTCCGCGGCCGGGAGACGTACCTGTATGGAGATCGAGTGTTGCCTATCATCCGGCTGAATGATGTGTTCGGAGTACCTAGGTCGACTTCCGAGGACGGTCGACTTTTCATCGTCGTAGTGAGATCTGGGGATGAGATGGTCGGGTTAGTAGTTGACAGGCTGATGGGTCAGCAGGAGATTGTAATCAAGAATCTTGGAGGAGTGGTGGGAGATATCCCAGGTCTGTCTGGCGTCACGATACTGGGCGATGGCAGGCTGGCGCTTATATTGGATGTTCCTAGTCTCATTAGGTCGGTGAGTGCTCACGAATACGCTGTCTAGGCCGATTCTCGGGGCCTCTGGGGGTAGCTTAAGTGTTGGTTGATGACGCCGGCCTCGGAGAGGCACAGAAGAAGCTGTTTGGCGCAGTGGTTTCTGCTGCTATGAACAGGTCGACCGAGACTCTTTCTAAGATGACCGGGGCCCGTGTCAGAGTGGAGAGTCTCCGGTTTGATTTGGTGCCGATTGTCGCGACCGCGGAACTGGCCGGGGGGCCTGACGTGCCCGCGGTCGGGGTATATTTGAGTGTGTATGGTGATCTAGTAGGTCATGTGCTAATGTTGTTTCCCGAGTCCAGCGCTTACGAACTCGTGGACTTGCTATGCGAAATGCCGAAAGGGACCTGTAAAAGTCTTGATTCCATGGGAAAGTCGTGCCTGGGCGAAGTCGGCAATATCACAGGCACGTCATTTCTCATCGGCCTGTCCGATCACACCGGTCTTATGCTAAGGCCTAGCCCGCCCGAGGTAGTCCAGGATATGGTGGGAGCTATTTTAAGCACTATACTGGCCGATCTCAGCATGGTTGGCGATGAGGTGTTCGTAATTGAGACGCGGTTTACAGCGGAGAAGGCTAGCATAGCGGGGACGTTTTTGTTCGTACCGAGAGGAGACTCACTTCATAAGATTTTGTCATCTGCGGAGTTGCATGTTGATGGCAACTGACATAATGGCGGTTGGGCTGGGCGAGATCAAAGTGAGCAAGGATCCAGCCTCGACGTTGGCTTGTTTTGGACTAGGTTCTTGTGTAGGCATTGCTGTATACGACACTCGTGCTCGCATCGGTGGAATGGCACATGTGGTGCTACCGGACAGCTCGATCAGACCGGCACATAATACCCCGGGAAAGTTTGCGGACACAGCTGTTCCAGCGCTCATTGAACAGCTGTTGTCTGCTGGTGCCCACAAGGCTCACCTCAGAGTCAAGATAGCCGGGGGAGCCCAGATGTTCACTTCAGCCCCAGGATTGTCTAATGTTTTAGATATTGGCAGTAAGAATGTTGCTGCAGTTAAAGCAGCACTCGCCCTCTGCGGGCTACATGTTGCGGCAGAGGATTGCGGTGGCAGGACCGGGAGAACCTTCATGCTGCGGATTAGAGATGGCGTAGTCACCGTAAGAATGTTGGGCAGGTCGGAGATCGAGTTGTGACAGCTATTGCAGTTCGCGGGGGTATTTTATGATTAGGGTCTTAGTAGTCGACGATTCTGCATTCATGCGAAAAGTCATCTCAGATATGATAAACGCCGATCCCGAAATGCAAGTAGTGGATACAGCAAGAGATGGGGAAGAGGCGCTGTCCAAGATTGAACAACTCAAGCCCGACGTCGTCACTCTCGATGTCGAAATGCCGAAGATGAACGGCATCGAGGTCCTTCGGAGGCTCATGCCGACAAACCCGGTGCCGGTAGTGATGGTCAGTAGCCTCACGCAGGAAGGCGCAGAAATCACGATTGAGGCCCTCACGCTCGGTGCAGTAGACTTCGTGGCTAAGCCTGCCGGTGCAGCGGCACTTGGCATTCAACAGCTCGCGGGTGAACTGCGCAGCAAGATCCGCGCGGCAGCGCTGGCGCGTTTGACCGGACCGTCCGGGGTCACTCTTGTGGTGAGTCTCCAACATGCAGAAGCTTCGCTGCGTCGCACCGAGCAGCGACTAAAAAGAGTGTCAGCTAGCCCTCAGTTAGCTTCGTCCAGAGCAGCAGGCACTCAAGGTGCAAAGTTGGTCATAATTGGCAGTTCCACGGGAGGCCCGAGTGCGCTCCAGCGAGTGGTTCCGAATCTTCCTCAGGGTCTCAATGCCGGAGTCCTAATTGTTCAGCACATGCCGCCCGGCTTCACCCGTTCCCTCGCGAACCGTCTTGCGCAGCTCTCAAAGGTTAAAGTGTCAGAAGCGCAACCGGGTGACAAGATCGAGCCCGGAGTAGCGTTAGTTGCTCCTGGAGGCTACCACATGGTAGTCAATAGGGATCGCGCGATAACGCTTGACTCAGGTCCCTACGTACATGGAGTTAGGCCTGCTGTCGATGTTACTATGGAAAGCGCGGCCAGGGTTTTCGGCAACAAGTGCCTCGGAGTCATTTTAACGGGCATGGGCAGCGACGGAACTAGGGGAGCCGGTTTGATTAGGCGAGCGGGTGGAAAGGTATTTGCTCAAGACGAGGAAACTTCCGTCGTCTACGGCATGCCAAGGAGCGTCGTCGATGCCGGATTGGCCGATAAGGTTTTACCGATAGATGAGGTGGCTGATGCAATTGTCAGGGAGGTCGAAGGGATTTAGTGGACGGGGATCGGCTGGAACGGGAATACCAGTACTTTGTGAGCAAGATCAAGAAATTGACCGGAATGGATCTCAGCCAGTACAAGAGCAGACAGATGCAGAGGCGGCTTGGATCGTTGCTTGTTCGAGCCGGGGTGAACAACTACATCGAGTACTATAAGCTCCTCGAAAACGATAAGCAAGCTTTGCAGAGCTTTCTTGACTATATCACTATAAACGTCTCGGAATTCTTTCGGAATCCGGACAAGTTTGAGGAGTTAAAAAAGAATATTTTGCCTGAGCTGCTTAAGCGCCGCGAGTTCTTGCGCATTTGGAGCGCCGGATGTGCGAATGGCGCGGAGCCGTACTCCGTTGCCATACTGATGGATGAACTATCTGGGCCCGAATCCTACAGTGTACTGGCAACTGATGTAGATGCATCGATCCTTGAAAGAGCTAAACAAGGTGTGTACAGGGACTCCGACATCAAAAACGTCAGCAGGCAGCGCCTGATCGAGTATTTCATACACGATCGGACAACGTCTACTTATACAGTCAAGCCCAGAATTCGAGACCGGGTCGTATTTCAAGTGCACGACCTGTTGAAGGACCCGTTTCCATCGGACATGGACCTTATCCTGTGCAGGAACGTAGTGATCTATTTCACCGACGATGCAAAGACCTCGCTGTACAAACGCTTCTTTAAGAGCCTCCGGGCAGGCGGGGTGCTTTTCGTTGGGGGAACGGAGATGGTGTTTGGCGCTAGCTCGATAGGATTTGAAAGCATATCTCCGTTTTTTTATCGAAAGCCTCTTGCCGATAGCAACTAGGGCGAAGCTATTAGGACTTCACCAGGCCGTGAGGTGGTCATCTGGATGAGAAAGATATCTGTGAAGAATCTGAAGGTCGGAATGACCATAGCTCAAAACATCTATAGCCCTTCCGGTAGCATTGTTGTCCCGGCGAATACTGCTGTTCAGCAGGTGCATATAGATAGGCTTCGCGGCTTGGGGATACGCGAGGTAGTAATCGATGATCCACGAGTCCGCGATTTGGAGCTTTCTGAGTCGATTAGCGAAAAGACCAGGACTGAAGCTCTGGCAGTTCTTAGGCTAGTTTTCGATGCTGTTGCGCGCTCAACAAGGCTTGAGGAAATCGATATTCCATACAGTGATGTCCGCCGGATAGTGCTGGAGATTGAGTCCGATCTGGCTTCTAACAAGAGCGATATAGTAACGTTGATCGACTGCCCGTCTCCTGAGGAATATCTGGAGATTCATTCGCTAAATGTGGCGATCCTGTCCATCATGGTCGCAAAGCGAGCTGGATTGGGATCCCGGACCATGGAGGTAGGGATAGGTGCTCTGCTTCATGATATAGGAATGCCGTTGATACCTAGGGAAATAAGGCTCAAGAACGGTCCTTTGACAGACGAAGAAAGGGAGAAAGTCCGCAAACACCCGGCCTTGGGCTTAGCGATTCTGCGACAGGTCAGCGGATCGAGCCCATACGCGCGTGCAATAGTGTACCAACATCATGAACGCCATGACGGGAGCGGTTACCCGAGAGGGCTGCGGGGAAGCGAGATCGACCCGCTCGCCAGGATTGTGTCTGTGGCCGATACTTACACTGCTATGACTGAGCCTAGACCTTACAGGGACCGCCTGTCGCCGCAAGAGGCGTATGACTACTTGATGAGTGCTGCCGGTTTTGAATTCGATCACCAGACCGTCCAGGGAACGTTGCTGTATATAGCCCCATATCCGGTGGGAACTATGGTGAAGCTGAATACGGGAGAAAAAGGCGTTGTCACCCATGTGTCTAAGGGCCTCGGAACTCGTCCGGTGGTAAGGGTTTTCTACGACCCGGAAGGCCGTGCCTTGCCAAAGACGTACGATTTGGACCTGTCCGCGGCAGAGAACCAGACTAGGTTGATTGTTGAAGTGTGTGACGATTGACGTGTGATTCAAGCTCCCAATTCTCATGCGGCGAGTCTCTAATTGGAACGAATCTTGCACTAGTGTCAGGTGCATTTTATGTACTGCCGGTTCGCTTGGCATAGTCGCCAGTAATCATGAGATATTGGGAGCTTTGGCGTTGTAACCGGTGTTAACTGCTGTTTACGGTCTTCACAACAGGTTCATAACAATCCGATACACCTGATGAGGAAGGTGTGTGACTGTGAGAATAGACCGTACTGATTCGATATCATATGTCGCCAAGCTCTACGCAAAGAGCCGAGAGGTTCGCAAGGAGCGCAATGTAACCGGGCCGGAAGCCAAGGATGAACTAGGAGAAACCTATGAACGGGCGCAGATCTCCGAAGAGGCCCGCCTATTGAGCCTTGCCCGCGAAGCTTTCGATCGCCTGCCTGACGTGCGTGAGGACAAAGTGGCCTATTTCAGGAAGAAGATTGAGTCTGGCGAGTACAAGATTGACGCCGAGAAGCTCGCTCGAATACTGGCCAAACATTTGGTGAGAGCGGAAAGGGCTGACGACGGAGACTAGTCCCGGTAAATGGTGGGGATGCGTATGACCTCCGCATTGGATCGAGTTACGGACATACTTACATTGCAGTTAGAGCTCTATGGCCAGCTCCTCGAAATTGCCAGAAACAAGCGCGACCAAGTCATCGCTAACCGGGTTGACCTGCTGGAGCAAACCGTTCAACGAGAAGCTAACCTTGTATCTCAGATTGAGAGGCTTGAAGCAGAACGCTCGGTTGCAATGATGTCGGTCTGCGAGGATCTGGGATTAGATCCGGAGGAAACGACGATCAGTGTGCTCGCGGACAAACTGCCTCCTGAGGAATCCGCTCGATTGCTTAAGCTTAGAGATTCCGTACTTTCCACTCTCGACGAATTGGCGTCGCTGAACAAGGTAAATGAGCGACTCATCAAGGATTCCCTGAGGCTAATCAATTTTTCGTTAGGCCTTTACTTTCCTGACGATGAAGAGAACACTATCTATGATCCAAACACTCAGGGCGGCCAGACTGTGAAGGAAAAGCACAAAGGACTGTTCGACGCAAAGGCCTAGTAGCGCAATCATAGGCCTTTTGAGTTCTTAGGGGGCGATAGCGTGCCATCCACTTTTTCAACATTCAACATAGCCTGGAAAGGACTTTTTGCAGCCCGTTTGGGCATGGATGTCACCAGCCACAATGTTGCCAACGCGAATACTGAAGGGTACTCGCGGCAGGTCCTCTCACTGGCTGCCAGCAGGCCGGCTACGATGATCGGGCTGAACCGCGCTGCCGGCCCCGGGCAGATCGGCAGAGGGGTAGACGTAGTCGCAATCAATCGCATGAAGGACCAATTTGTGCTCAGCCTATTGCAGCGAGAGCAGAGCGTCATGGGCTACTGGAAGACCAAGACCCAGACCTACGAGCGCATAGAAATGATGTTCGGGGAGCCGTCTGACAGCGGCATTGCATTCGCGATGGATGAGTTCTTCGGATCGCTGCAGGCTCTCAGCAGGAACCCTGAGGACATTGCTGTGCGGGAAGTGGTGCTTCAGAAGGGTGCGGTGCTGGCCGACACCATTTCGTTGATATATTCCCAGGTCAGAAGCATTTATCAGAGCACGACTGACTTGGTAGATGCGAAGGTCAGCCGCCTCAACTCACTCGCAACGGAAGTTGCCGAACTCAACAAGGAGATTGCGACCGTAGTCCGCTTGGGCGGCCGGCCAAACGACCTGCTCGACAAGAGAGACATGCTGATTCGGGAGATGTGCACGATAATTGATGTGCAGGTGCTTCCTGTAGAGGATGAGATAGTGAACATTGCAATTAACGGCGTGAACTTAGTGCACCGCTACGATACTAGGCCAATTGAGGTGGACATAGATCAGAGCACCGGGAAGGTGCAGGGGCTGAGATGGCAGGAGTTTGGGACGGGTATAGTTGCCAGCAGCGGCGAGATTGCTGCATTGCTTGAGACAAATAACGTTTTGATTCCCCAGTATTTGGACAGTCTGAACGACCTCGCACGAGAGCTGGCCAGGAACATAAATGAGATTCACTCGAGAGGGTATGACTTGGACGGGAATCCTGGAGGGTTGTTTTTCGTAGACTCGAGGACACCTAAAGTACCTACGGCACCTGGAGAGAGCGACCCGAACCCGATACCACTAAATTTCAGCGATCTCGATTTTGAATTTGCCAGGTACATTGGCGTTAACCCGTACCTCGATGCTCGCAAGGTCGCCGCTGCGTCAGAGCCGCCTGATGCAAGCGGGCCAAAGAAAGGCGACGGATCTAACGCGTTGGCTATGGCTCAGCTTGCCGATTCTAGGATTATGGAATCAGGAAGGTCGACGTTTGCGGACTTCTTTAACGGAATAATCGGGAAGCTCGGAGTTGACTCTGAGCAGGCCTCCTTTATGTCCGATAGCCAGGAGGCGATAGTGGACAACCTCAAGAACTGGGACAGCTCCATTTCGGGAGTGTCGCTAGACGAGGAAGTTACTAACCTGGTGAGATACCAGCACTCGTATGCCGCTGCGGCCCGTGTAATTACGGTCGTAGACCAGATGTTGGAGCTGATTACTACGAGGCTTGGATTAGCTGGACGATAGGCTTGGGTGATAAGCTGAGTTCTATAGAGCGAGCACTTGATTCTGCCAGGTATTTCCCAGGAAAAAGGGAGTGTTGCCGATGCGGGTTACAACCGACATGATGTTGAGAGGAATGCTCAAGAACTTTAGTAGAAATCTGGAGAGAATAGATAGGTACAACAATCAGCTTGGCACCGGCAAGAGAATCCTTCGGCCCTCTGATGATCCATCGGCCACCTCTTTGCAGATGAGCCTGCGGTCGGAGGTGCGCAAGATTGCGCAGTACGTTGAGAATGTCCAGTCCGGCATCACCTGGCTTGAGAACACGGACGTCGCTCTGAACGAGGTCGGCGAAGTGATTCAAAGAATGCGTGACCTCGCTATACAGGGAAGCAGCTCGACGCTCGCTCAGGACTCTAGGGATGCTTTGGCAGAAGAAATCGATGAGTTGATCGATCACTTGGTGCAGGTAGCCAACAGCAGGGTCGGCAACAGGTATATCTTCGCCGGAACGCGCACAACCGTTGCCCCCATGGTGAAAGATTACGACGATGACGGCCATGTGAGATCTGTTACGTACGTTGGCGATACAGGGAATATTACCATTGAAGTGGCATCCGGCGTTACCGTGGATCTAAACATCCCCGGATCAGAAGTGTTCTCCGCGGTCTTCGATGCTGCGATAAAACTGAGAGACAGCCTGTTGGCAGGCGATTTGGCTGCCGTAAGCGGCAGCTGCTTGTCTGAACTGGACGACGCGACGGATCTGGTTCTTAAGCAGCGATCAGTAGTCGGCGCAAAGATCAATCGCCTACAGCTGACCGAGTCGAGACTCGGGGAGATAGAGGCGAATACTAAGACTTTGTTGTCTCAGGTAGAAGATATAGACGTGGCGGAGCTCATCATGAATCTTAGAATGCAGGAGGTCGTGTACGAGGCTTCCCTAAACGTAGGCTCAAAGGTGATCCAGCCGTCGCTGCTGGATTTCATGAAGTAGGCCAGGCTTATTGCTACAGACGACTTTGGGGTGGATCAAAGGTTATCGCAGATATGGCCGGGCAGGTGGTGCTGTTCATGCTTTTGACTAATACGAGATTTGGCGACCTAGAAATCTCAGAGGACCAGATCATTCATTTCGCCAAAGGCATCATCGGGTTTGAAAATCTGGAGCGATTTGTGTTGCTCAATCCGACTGAGAAAGTTTCCTGGCTTCAATCTGTAGACGAACCACCCCTGGCGTTCCCGGTCGTCCAGGCTCCGCTAGTCTATCCGGGGTACTCGCTGTACGTCGAGGACGAGCTGCTAAGCCCTCTCGGCGAGATCGACGAATCCATGATGGGGATATATCTAGTTCTTGTAGTGCCCCGCGATCCTAAGGCTGCTACCGTTAACCTCAAAGCTCCTATCGTGATCTCGTTCAAATCCCGCCGCGGGATGCAGCTGCTTATCGATAGGCCTGAGTATTCTGTTCGATACAGGGTTGTTCCGGCCGAGAAAGGCGCGTGACTTCACATGCTCGTACTAGCCCGCAGAGTTGATGAATCCGTCATGATCGGCGATGACATCGAAGTCAAGTTGTTGTCGATCGACGTCGATACGGTGAGGCTTGGAATCAAGGCTCCCAAGCATGTTGTCATCCTCCGCAAGGAGCTTTACTCGCAAGTCGCGGAAATCAACCGATCGGCTGTGGAGACAACCAATGAGGACATAGCAAAGCTCTCAGAGATACTTTAGGCCTTGGACACGTTCTTTTAGTTAACTATCTGGATAGACGCAGTGCTATTTTGATTTAATCACTGACAAGAGAACGTCACGACCGGAAAATCTTCAAAAAAAGTCTAAGGGTTTATCACTGTCGTGCCGATTAAGTCATTGAAGAGACAAGATGCCACTCGTTAGGCCATTCAAAGCAGCGGCCGGGCGGAGAATGCCGGGAGTGGACTACGAGATCAAGATGGGACTGAAAGGGATGTCAGTCTGAAAAAAGGTTCAAGGAGGAAGGGCAGATGAGAATCAACCACAATATCGCCGCGTTGAACACCTACAGGCAGTTGACTGTTGCTAACAATGCAGCGACCAAGGCAATGGAGAAGCTGTCGTCAGGCCTAAGAATCAACAAGGCTGGCGACGATGCAGCTGGCTTGGCGATCAGCGAGAAGATGAGAGGTCAGATCAGGGGTTTGGATCAGGCAGCAAGGAACGCTCAGGACGGGATCTCTCTCATCCAGACAGCTGAGGGCGCCTTGAATGAGACCCATTCGATACTTCAGAGAATGAGAGAGCTGGCAGTCCAGGCTGCAAACGACACCAATACAGAGGTTGACCGCAGCGAGATCCAGAAGGAGATCGACCAGCTGTCACAGGAGCTCTCCAGGATCGGCGCCAACACGGAGTTCAACACCCAGAAACTGCTCAACGGCACCTTCACAGGCACCTTCCATATTGGTGCAAATGAGAGCCAAAACCTGACCCTGTCCATCAATGACATGAGAGGCTTTGCCCTCGGTGTGGCTGGGAAGGTGTCCGTTGATCTAAAAGCCACTGTCGAGACGGGTTCGCTGGCTGCAGGAACGTATACTATTGCTGTTGACGATTCCAGTAATGAGTACGTGCTTCTCGACGCAAATGGCGTGGAGATGGCTAGGAGCACGGATGGAAAGAGTTGGAGCGGCGGCTCTACGAATCCGACGCTCGCGTTCTCGTTCACCGAAGCCGTAACGCGGGGGACCATTGTATCCGATGGGTCGAATGTGACCGGGACTGCGCTTGTTGACAACCTAGGACTGCAGGCTGGTACGTACACCGTCGATACAACGGATGGCTACGTACTAGATACTGCCGGGAATATAGTCGGTAAGTGGGATAAGACCAGCTACAAAGTTACTGATCTTTCAGGCAACGTAACGCTCGTTCAATTTAGCGACGATCCTGGGGTGACCAGCTTCACTGTCGGTGGCGTCGACGTCTCTAGCCAGGCGGCAGCCAACTCAGCTATCACCACTATAAACAACGCACTTGAGAAGGTTTCTGCTGAGCGCTCCAAGCTCGGTGCTTACCAGAACAGGCTCGAGCACACCATCAACAACCTCGGCACCGCTTCTGAGAACCTAACCGCAGCTGAGTCCCGAATCAGAGACGTTGATATGGCGAGAGAGATGATGGAGTTCACCAGGGCCAGCATCCTCAGTCAGGCTGCTCAGGCGATGTTGGCACAGGCCAACCAGCTGCCTCAGGGTGTGCTCCAGCTTCTCAGGTAGTCAAATGGTTGACAATCCCTCACAATGCCTTGGGCCCCGGAAACCGGGGCCCATTCGTATGTCTCTGGCCTTTATTTTGAACGAATTAATCCAGTTCAACTCCCTAAACATGATGTACTGCGGAATCATCTGCACTTGGAACGGCAACATCAGAGTTGCGAGCATACAAGTGAACCAGAACCTCTGGCAGGTAAAGCGTATGCGCGCGAACCCGTAGGCCACTACCAGAGAGGACAGAACCGTCCTGCGGCCACCGGAGAGCTGAGCTTCTGCAATCGTCGACAAGCCCAAAATGCCGGATTTCGCGAACTCATCAAGAGGCATCAGGAGACCACGCTTGACCCACTCGCCGAGTTGTAAACCGGCGGTTCCAATGGAGAGCAAAATTCTTGTATCAACTGCAAGATTGCTGGTAAGTACTTTCTCCTTTGGTTTCCTTCAATGCCGACATGGCACGTTTGATGCGTCAGAGCAATTCAGGTCTTAACTCCAAGCATTTTTCGTCCGATATACATAGTGAACATTCGTTCCGCGTCACCGATGAATTGCAGTTGCACCGGGACCTACTCGCTCAGCAATTGTTTACGTGCTCGCAGGGCTTGGTCCACATAGGAGGTAGCCGCGATGCGGATTGAGACACGACCATTTCAACAGGAATCACCGGCCTCTAGGATTCCCGAACAACAACGCCTTCGGCGTTCCGCTGCTGATGTTCCTTCCCCGGTTTGCGGTGGTCAAGATAGCCCGGAAAAGATCTCTGATGAGGTGGTTAGGGCAGCAGCTGAAGCAGCAAACATGATAGCGGGAATGTTCGGCACTGCCATAGAATTCGTCGTGCATGAGGAGACCGGATTTGAGATTTTGCAGATCATCGACAAGCGAACCAATATGGTCTTGAGGGAGATGCCGCCTCACGAGATACTCGACATGATAGCGCGGATGTGGGAAGCGATAGGTGTTTTTGTAGATAAGACTGCCTAGCTCATGACTTTGAATAGGGAGTGACTGAAGTGGTCTCAAGCGACCTGCGTATAGGAGGACTGGCCTCTGGCATAGATACTGATTCGGTCATCAAGGACCTTATGAGGGCCCACCGCACTAGGTTGACTAGGTATCAACAAGACAAGACACTGCTTGAGTGGAAACAGCAGGATTACAGGAATATAAACAACCTGTTGCGAGCTCTTAGGGACGCCACGTTCAACCTGAGACTGCAGGGGACATTCCTCAAGAAGTTGGCTGTCAGCAGTCAGGAGTCCGTGGTAACCGCTGCGGCCGGTCCGAACGCACAGGGAACTTACGACATCGTGGTTACGCGGCTCGCCAGCGTGGCGACAAAGGCCGGCAAGACGCTATCGGCCGACCCTGCACATAGAATAGACCCATCAGCGAGCCTGTGGTCCCAACAGCATCTTTTTGCTGACGGGTCGGCTGCGGATCCGGATGCGTCCGTGAATTTCGTATGGGGATCCGAAGGAGACCGGTTTAGCTTTACGATCAACGGCGAGACATTCACTTTCTCAAACCACGCCTCTCTGAATCAAATCATTTCGGCAGTCAACGCGAATGATAAGGCAGGAGTGACGATGTTTTATGACTCCTTCTCCGACAAGGTGGTCATAGCTACCAAAGCCACAGGCGACAACAAGGCTGGGGATGAAATAGTTTTCGATGACCCCTCGGGTTTCCTCAATGGACTCTTGCAGTTCTCTGGAGCGGTTGAGACCGGTGGCGAGAATGCGCAATTCTCCATTAATGGGTTTGTCACTCAACGAACTACTAACACTTTTGAGATGAACGGTGTCACCTTCACCCTCAAGGGAGTTTCACCTGATCCGCTCCAGCCTGCAAGAGTGACGGTGAATACAGACACGGAGGCCATCTATAATGCAATCACCGAATGGGTCAAAGTGTATAACAGCACAATAGAGTCGATCTATGCTGAGCTCCGTGAGCCTAGGTACCCGGACTACAGGCCTTTGACTGACGAGCAGATCCGGGAGCAGGAGCTAACTGACACGCAGATTGACAAATGGGAGGAAAAAGCTCGCAGCGGCCTGCTCAAGAACGATAGGTTGATCGCTGGTGAGATGTCTAAGATTCGGATGGCTGTCAGTTCAATTGTTGAGGGACTTGATGATGGATATAATTCTCTATCAGCTATCGGCATCACCACCGGTGCGTACCACGAAAATGGCAAGCTTCACATCGATGAGGACAAGCTGAGAAAAGTTGTCGAGTCCAATCCCGAGCAAGTAATGAAACTGTTCACCAACAGCAGCGATGACGAGGGCGAGGTAGGAATTGCGAGGAAGCTCTACACCCAGCTTGAGTATGCGATAGACCGAATTGCCGATCTTGCCGGCAATGACGGGGACATCGTCGATTCGAGCTTCATCGGTGAACAGATTCGGTCGATCAATAGGGTGATTAGCAACGAAGAAGCGAGGTTGCAGAGGATTGAAGACCGGTACTGGAGGCAGTTTACCGAGTTGGAGAGATTGGTTGCCCAGCTAAATAGCCAGAGCAGTTGGCTGTTGAGCATGTTCTCCTCCAACAGCGGTCGGTAGCGTTTGAGCAGATATCTGTTTTGATGGGGGTATGCATGATGCCTGTGTCCTGCACTCAAAGTGAGTATTCGAATGCTCGGCTGCGCCTTTTCCGCGAAATGCTGGCAGTGACTCGGGATCTAGACGATGCCCTCACCATCGAGGAAGTGACTTCAGATAACTTAAGGATCATTGATTCGCTTGTTGAGGCCAGGGAATCGCTGATTGCTCAGATCAAAGAATTAGACCAGCGAATGCGCGCCGGCAAGGATGGCGAAGCTAGTAGCAGCGCTTCGGCAGAGACGGCCGCCGACACTGATGATATAGGTGATATTGTCCAGGAACTGATGGTATTGCAGGAGAGAATTGATAAGAAACTCAGACAGCACAGAGCTCGGACGCTGGATCGTACCAAAGAAATCCGAAAAAGAAGGATCAGTCTTTCAGGTTACTACAACAAATATGTTGCAAGCCAACCTCGGTATATCGACGCAAAAAAGTAAAGGCATCAAAGGTAGGGATCTGTGGTGGCTATTCCAAACCCGTACGAGACATACCGGAGAACTCAGGTACAAACTGCCACACCGGGTGAACTACTGCTATTGCTCTACGATGGCGCAATCAAGTTTGCGTATCAAGCTAAGGCCGCTATAAGTGCAAAGGATGCTGCGACCGCTCATAATAAGCTGGTGCGTGTCCAAGACATCATCAGGGAATTGTCTGTTACTCTTGACCATGACGCCAGCCCGGAGATAGCCGGCAGACTTGCCCTACTGTATGATTACATGATGCATCTACTGGTGCAGGCAAATGTCAAGAAGGATTGCGAGTCTCTCGATCAGGTGATAGGTATGCTTCAGGAACTCAGGGAAACATGGCGGCAAGTGGTTCGAGGCGTAGGATGCCCTGATAGTGGCAACAATGTTCAGGTTTAAGAGGAGATCGAGAATATGTCCCGCAATGACATCATTGATCTCATGGAACGCAAGTACAGGGATGAGCTTGACCTCTACCGGGTTTTGTACAGCATTTGCGTCGAACAGGAGCACGCCATAAGAAGGGATTCGGTTGAAGATGTGATCCGCCTAGCGCGTGCCAAAGCAGAAGTGATGAAACAGATAAGAGAGTTAGAATCGGAAATCCAGGCGCTGCGGGCGGCGCTGAACAGTGCGGCGCTAGATCAAGTAGCTGAGGAAAACAAATTTACGCTGGGCATGAAGGGGGTTAATCCGGAATCTGATAAACGGTATTTAGACCAATGCGGGTAACCGGGTTTGAAAGGCTTAGTCTGCCTGTTGTTCACACAGTTGTGCTTCCTTTTGACTGATCTTCTTCAGCCCATCGTCAGTTTCACTCCCCTGCGCGATCTGAACCAAGCCATTGGAGGATAGCTACCATTTCTATAGAAGTGTTACAAGAGACACCGGCACTCGGGCGCTAAGGATGCCGTGAGTCTGTGTGTTTGTGTGTACTTTCGTTCGGCTGGTTGCAGGAACTCGTCGCTGGTGCACTGTGGATAGGGGAGTGGTGAAGGTCATGACAGCGGAGAAGCCGGCTGTGAAGATGCTCATTGTCGATGATGAGCCGAATATGCGAAAAGTATTGGCTGACGTGTTTTCAGATGAAGGAATGATTGTCGACGTAGCAGCGAATGGCCTAACCGCAGTGTCATTGGTTGAAAAGAATTCTTATGATGCGGCTATAGTCGACCTCAGGTTACCAGATATCACCGGGATAGATGTGATTAGAGAGATTCGCAGGCGGAACCTATCCACCGTGATTTTGATGATTACCGCATTTTCAACCGTGGAAACTGCCATTCAAGCGATGAAACTAGGGGCGTATGACTATGTGACCAAGCCCTTTAAGATAGATGATCTAAAGGCCCGTATACATGAAGCTATTTCAGGGTCACAGAGCCGGTTGGTTGGGGCAGCAGAAGCCGACGGTGCAGGCTTCAACGGGGTAATCGGGCAGTCACCTCAAGTCAGGCAGATATTTGAGATGATATCGGACATAGCTCCGACTAATGCAACCGTGTTAATATACGGAGAAAGCGGAACAGGCAAGGAGTTGCTTGCCGAATACATACACAAACGTAGTCTCAGGGCGCGCAAGCCTTTTGTCAAAGTGAATTGCGCAGCCATACCGGAAACACTCCTTGAAAGCGAATTGTTTGGGCACGAAAAAGGTGCTTTTACCAACGCGGTTGCGAGAAAACCGGGCAGGTTTGAACTCGCTAACGGAGGAACTATTTTCTTAGATGAAATCGGCGAAATGAGCATTGGTATGCAGTCAAAACTACTGAGAGTAGTGCAGGAGAAGGAGTTTGAACGCGTTGGCGGTACCCAAACGATAAAGGTAGATGTGAGGATCATTGCCGCAACCAATCAAGACTTGATGCGCGCCATAAGAGAAGGGAGGTTTAGGGAAGATCTTTACTACAGGCTGTCGGTAGTTCCGATTATGTTACCTCCGCTGCGTGAAAGAAAAGAGGACATTCCTGAACTAGCGATGATGTTCATGCGCAGGTATGCAGAGGAGACCGGCAAACCTGTTACCGGCTTTTCCGAAGAGGCAATGAAGGCGCTTCAGTCGTACAATTGGCCTGGAAACATTCGTGAGTTGCAGAATTGTATAGAACGGGCAGTTATCCTTTCTAAAGGCACGGAAATCCAGGTAAAAGACCTTTATCTGAGTCACCGGCCTATTAACATGCCTGTCAGCGACTCTAAGAGTATAGCTGCCGGAGAGATTGAGGCTTCGTCGGCTCAAGCTGCTGCGTCATCAGAAGATGAGTCTGTGGCTCGCTGACGCTTGGGTACGCTCGCCAGCTCGGTGAACATGTGAGTGGAGGCCTGGGGATGTTCCGGAGGATTTTCACAAGGCTTAAGTTGACCGAACCCATAGCTAAAGTGCTCTTTCTGGGAGCGCTGTTGACCATAGCCGCGCTGACATCGGCGATTCTTCTGCCTCATGGGGTAAAGCTGCCTGTAATCATCGTTTTTCTTGCCTTGGGATTAGTGCTTATGACGGTTATCGCAGCTATTATGGCCATAGCGCGCGATAATGCGGAACAGACGGCTCAACATTTGCGAGTGAGGCTGAACCAGGTTCAGCGTTTCGCTGATGATCTCATTGAGAACGACACCGTTTTTCAGAACGACCTTATACAGATCAACACCCGCCTGAACCAGCGCATGGTGAGGCTCCTCCGTTTGCTGGATGTCAGCAAGCGCCTCGTCAGCACCTACAATCCCGAAGCCGTTGTACAGAACATCGTAGACTCAGTATCCGAAATCGTCGGGTATGGGTTTGCCGTGCTCGAGATCTCTGATCCCCGTGTTGGAGGGCTTGGTTCCAAACTAGTGTATGAGTCCGGCAAGACGGCCAAGGACATTCGAAATGACCGGTCATTTGAACTTTCTGCTCCTTTAGAGGTTGGCGGGGTGAGGATCGGACTGTTGCGGCTTATTACCGACAAAGTCAACTCAGGCACTCCTGAAGACATACAGACTCTGTCGACGTTGGCCACGTACGCTGCTATAGCACTGGAGAACTCAAGGTTATACACTGCCCTAACCGCCGTCAACAAAGATCTGTCTGCTTTGAAGGATTACAATGAGGACGTGGTCGAATCGGTCGCCGGTGGCCTAATTGTGCTGGACAAGTCATTTAAGGTGTCGACCTGGAACACCGGCATGGAGCAGATCAGCGGAATCAAGCGAGATCAGGCGTTGGGCAGAAATCTGTTCCACATATTTCCCAGTTTGCCTGACGACCTGCTTCAGAAGCTCGTAGTACAGACCCTGGCAGATAGGAAACCCAGAGACATACGCAACTACACATTTACTACCCCATCGGGCAAGGAGTTCATAGGCTACGTCAAGATTTCTGCGCTCTCTCCACGTGAAAAAGACGTCGCTGGGGTTATACTGAGCATAGAAGATGTCACTGAAAAGGCTAGGCTGGGTGAGCAACTGAGGCATGCCGAAAGAATGCGCACTGTTGGTGAGTTTGCTGCAGGGATCGCTCATGAGATCAACAACCCAATCGGGATCATATGTGCATGTTCGGAATACCTTGCTCGCAAGGCTGAAGAACAGGCATTTGATTCTGAAAAGTTCGCCAGCCGGTTGCGAATAATCCAGGAGGAGGCGACTAGGTGTTCCGCTATTGTTAAGAAACTGTTGGTATTCGCCAGACAGTCTGGGTTCAAGCGCACAAGTGTTGACCTGACCTCATTGATTTCTGACGCCATGATGTTGGTCTCTCCTCGCGCGAACAAGGATCAGATAGAGGTAGTTCTCTCGCTGGAAGATATCCCTAGCGTGATAGGAGATGAGCAGCAGCTCAAACAGGTTTTTCTCAATATAGTCCTTAATGCGCTCGAGGCCAGCAGCCCGGGCGGGTGCATCACAATAAGTACCCGGTTCGTAGAGCGAAGTGCAGGTGACCCTGTTGCGATTAAGCAGTTCATATCATCTGGATCTGCTGACATTTCTGGTTACGTCGAGGTGAGCGTATCGGATGAGGGGCCCGGCATTCGGCCTGAAGACATGAATCGGATATTTAACCCGTTCTTTACGACCAAACCCGATGGGGTCGGACTCGGGCTTGCCATTTCGTATAGTATCATTGAGAGCCATGGCGGCCAAATATTAGCAACAAACAATCCGTCCGGCAAAGGTTGCACGTTTACTGTGAGGCTGCCGGTGGTCGCATCAACATCGAGTTCAAATTGAAAGTGTCCGATCTTATGGCGGTACCGTCCGCACTTTCGAATTGGCCGGAGTTTCGCATGATTTAGCGCAGCACAAAGTGGCTTGCTGTCATGCTTCAAATGCTTCAATAAGTCTAAATTGCTATAGGTCTTGCGTTGGCAAGGCCTCTTTTTGTTGCATGGCACGAGTTTTGCATAGATTGTCAGGCGACCGTTAGAACCTCGAGGTGATCCTTGTGAGTACCACGGATCGTTTGACTCTCGATGTACTTTCCAAGGCTTTGGACGCGACTACCCTGCGACATCAGGCGATCGCGCAAAACCTAGCAAATGTCGATACCCCCGGCTACAAGGCTTTCGGAGTCAGTTTTGAAGAGCAGTTGAGGAACGCTTTGTACGGAACCGGTTCAATCAGGCTTAGAACAACTCATCCGGCCCATGTTCGGTCTTCCGGCAGTTTGAAAGATGTAAAGCCGGTCCTTTTCCGCAGGACCAACACTGAAGCGCGGGCTGATGGGAACAATGTCGACCCCGAGGCTGAGTCGGCTGCGCTGGCCGAGAATCAGTTGATGTACAGCCTGTTGACACGTCTAGTAAGCGAGAAATACAGCTTGCTCAAGTATGTGATTAGCGAGGGGAAGCGATAGCGTATGGGACTGTTTGATTCGTTCAGGATTGCTGCGTCCGGAATGACCGCGCAACGGTTGAGAATGGATGTCATAGCGAGTAACGTTGCAAATGCTAATTCTATTCGAGAGTCTGGTGAGCCGTACAGGCGGAAGCTAGTTGTATTTTCTGAAGCTCTCGATCGCGAGTTACCATCAAGCAGACCTACGAGCTCGAGTCGGATCTTTGGATCTTCTAGGTACATTGATTCGGGCGTTCGTCTTGCCATGAGTGGCGTGAGAGTCACAAGAATCGTAGAGGATCCGACTCCCGGTCCGATGGTCTATGATCCCAGCCATCCACACGCGGATGAGAATGGATACGTCCAGATGCCGAATGTTGATATTGTGAGAGAAATGATAGATATGATCTCTGCGTCTAGAGCCTACGAGTCAAATGCCGCTGTTATTGAAGCCGCTAAGAGTATGTTTTTGAAAGCCCTGGAGATAGGTAGATAGAAGCGTGTGGCCGCACCGTCTAAGGAGGTAGGATGTTAGGATGTCTAGCTTTGATTTGACTTCGATCGGTTCCACTCTGGCGTCAACCCGGAGACTAGGCCCTGCAGCTGAGAGGACCGAAGGTGTCTCGTTTAGTTCTAGCAGTGGGTTGAAAGGCAAGAGCACAGTAAAGAGTGATTCGACTATGTCATTCAAAGACATGCTTGCCCAGGCACTTGACACCGTAAACAACCTTCAACTCAATGCCGACCTCATGGCTCAGAAGGTTGCAACCGGAGAGATCACGGACATCCACCAAGTACTCATGGCCGTTGAAGAAGTCAACCTAGGCCTCCAATTGACGATGCAGATTCGCAATAAAATCATAGAAGCCTATCAAGAGATCATGAGGATGCAAGTTTAGCCTATTCGCTAGTCGAGTGTGGCTCCAACAACAGGTCCGTGGCGTTTTTTGTTAGCGGTGTTCGCTGCAACAGGTGGCACCAAATATCGTTTGGTGTAGGGTGAGCATATGAACGAAAGGTTGGAGCAATTGCGCAATCAAGGCCTCACCGTATGGCAAGCCCTTGATACTCGCAGGAAAATAGCTGTAGTGGCGGTCTCAGTGGTCGTGCTAGCGGGCTTGCTCAGTCTGGCCTTGTTTACCGGAAGGGAAGACTTCGTCCCACTCTACAGCGGACTTACCACCGCAGATGCCTATCAAGTCACTGAAAGGCTGAAGTCCGAAGGAATACCGTACAAGCTCGCAGACGAAGGACAGACGATTCTCGTGCCCTCTACGATCAAGCACGAGATTCGTCTTCAGTTGGCGAGTGAAGGTATACCTCAGGGAGGCAGTTCCGGATTTGAGTTGTTTGACTCTCAGGGATTCGGCGTGACCGAATTCACTCAACGGGTCAACTACAAGAGAGCATTAGAGGGAGAGCTGGCGAGGACTTTTGCTGCATTTGAGCAAGTCGAATATGCAAAAGTCATGTTGGCTATCCCGGAGCCTACGCTATACAGCGACGAGGAGAAGCCTGTAACTGCATCGATATCTCTCAAATTGAAGCCCGGTAAGAGTCTTAGCCAGGATCAGATCAGAGGTATTGTCCACCTTGCGTCAGCTGCTGTCGAAGGGCTGACCCCGGCCAATGTTACGATAGTTGACACCTCCGGAAATGTGCTTTGGGTGGGCGACGACAGCGAGACGGCTTTGCAGAACAGGCTAAGTGTAGCTCAGCTGGAAGCCAAAAAGTACTACGAAACAACTCTGGAGAGAAGCATAGAGAGTATGCTTGAGAAAGTCGTGGGCGAAGGAAATGTTGCGGTCAGAGTTAACGCAGTGCTCAATTTCGACCAGGAAGAGAGTGAGAGCGAGATACTGGAGCCTGTTCTCGGAGAATCAGGCGCGATTATCAGCGAGCAAACATTCACTGAGGAGATTCAGGGGCCGGGAGTCGTAGCGGAGGGCGTTCCCGGTACGACCACAAATGTCGATACTGATGTGCCGGTTTACCAAGCCGTTACTGATAGTGGGTATACCTCTACTACCAGAAGCGAGCAGATTCGAAACTATGAGTATTCTCGCATTATTACCCGCACAGCCAGGGGCCCCGGCAGGATTGAGAGGCTGACAGTTTCGGCTCTCATACACTCTGCCGGATTGACCGAGGATGACATCGATAATGTACGAGCAATTATAGCTGCTGCAGCCGGCATTGATGAATCCCGGGGAGATGAAATCGTGGTGCACACTATGGCCTTCAAACCTAGGCTAACTGATGACGAGCTCGCGGAAATGGCCTTGCAGGCCGAGCGAGACGCGAGGAGAGAGGCCCTCAGACAATATCTAAAGTTGGGTGTTCCCGCGCTGCTCGGTCTGATTGCGCTCATCTTTGGAATAATCGTCATCCGAACAATGCGCCGGAGGGTCTATCAGGAGCTCGTTCCTGCTGAATCAGCCACCCAGCTTGAGGCCGCAGTGAGCGAAGAAGAAGCAGAAGAAGAGCCTGAAACTGCTGAGAGTAAGTCCGCCGAAGAGCACAAACGAGAACTGATGTTGAGAAACCTGGAGAGACTAGCCAGGGAGAAGCCTGAGGAAATGGCTAGGTTGATCCAGAGTTGGCTCATTGAGGAGTGAGGTGAGGGCTGTGGCTGTGAAGCGTAGCAAGGGTGGCCTAACGGGTAGGCAGAAGGCTGCGATCGTCCTAGTTGCACTTGGGCCGGAGCTCTCAGCCAAGATTCTTTCATACCTCGATGAAGAGCAGATCGAGGAGATTACTATGGAAATAGCTACTATGGGTAAAATCCCTACTGCTACGATACACTCCGTCCTTCAGGAGTTTTACCACAGCGCTCTCGCTCGAGAGTACTTGGCTTTTGGTGGGATTGAATATGCGAAGGAAGTCTTAGAAAAGGCGCTCGGCGCACAGAAGGCTATGGAGATAATCTCCAGATTGACAGTGTCGCTTAAAGCGACGCCATTTGAGTTTGTCAGGCATGCTGCACCCGAGCAGCTACTCAGCTTCCTGGAGTCGGAACATCCTCAGACGATTGCTCTAGTCCTAGCTCATCTAGAACCTGCGAAGGCTGCTGCTCTCCTGTCTGCGCTGCCTCAGGAGCTGCAAACTGAAGTGGCGATGCGAATGGCAATAATGGAGGGCACGAATCCCAACGTCGTTCGTGAGGTCGAGCGCGAGCTTGAACGCAGAATGAGCACTGCGGGCAACCAGGAGACTACGGCCGCAGGCGGGATCAAGAGCCTCGTCGATATACTCAATAATGTTGATCGAGCGACAGAAAAGGCGATATTAGAGCGACTCGAGGAGGAGAGCCCCGCGATAGCAGAAGAGGTCTCCAATATGCTATTCGTGTTTGAGGACATCATACTGCTTGACGACAGGGCGATTCAGCTGGTGTTGCGTGACATTGACCAGAAAGATCTAGCTCTAGCGCTCAAGGGTGCTAGCGATGAAGTCAAAGAGAAGATATTCAAGAACATGTCCACACGCGCCGCGACTATGCTACAAGAAGACATGGAGTTTATGGGGCCTGTAAGATTGCGAAACGTCGAGGAAGCCCAGCAGCGCATTGTAGCCACTATAAGGCGGCTTGAGGAAGCCGGAGAAATCGTAGTATCGCGCGGTCAGGGAGATGAGATAGTTGTCTAGGATCATCAAGTCAAGTCAGTACAAGGAGACTGACCTGACAGCTCTGGGCTTGCGAGTGCTTACGAGTTCCTCCTCAGCTGCAGCGCAGATTGATACTTTTTCGACACCTCCAGGGCTGACCCTAGAAGAGTGGCGTGACCGCGTGGCTAAGATAGAGGCCGATGCGTCTCAACGGGCGACCGAGATCATTGAGGCTGCAAAGGCTGAGGCGCAAGAGCTGCGGGCTGCGGCCGAGGAAAGAGGATATACCGCAGGCTACTCCAAGGGATACGAAGAGGGATATGCCAAAGGGGAGCGTGAAGCGAAAACCCACTATCAGAGAGAGTGGGACGGCCGCATCGCACAGCTCTCAGCAGTGTTAGACGAGGTGCTAAACTTTAGGGCTGCTCTAGTCGAGCACTACAAGTCCGAGATCGTGGAATTGGCTATTGAAGTAGCTAAAGCTGTGATTCGGACTGATGTAGACAGGGACGATAGTGTTGTCCTCAATGTCATAGAGGAGTGTCTTCGGAAAGCAAGCTCGCCAACAACTCTCACCATTAAGGTCAACCTGGCGGATCTTCCTGTTGTAGTCGAAGCCAAGCGCGATATAGCTGCCAGGTTTCCCACCCTTGAGTCAATCGAAGTCGTTGATGATCCCTCTGTGGAGCGCGGCGGCTGCCTGATTGAAACTGACAGCGGATTTCTCGACGGCCGGATAGATCAGCAAGTAGATCGTATAAAGAAAGCCCTGGACAGAGCCTTGCGGGAGGGCTAGATATGGAAACTTTGATTGATCTTCTTGAAAGCAATCCGTTTGACTTGGAAGGGTTGAAGGCCGTAATAAGAGCAGCCGAACCGATAACCGCCAACGGACGGGTCAAGCAAGTCATAGGCCTTACAATCGAATCCGCAGGGCCCGAGGCGCAGATTGGAGAGTTCTGCACCATATATGCAAGACACCTGCGCACCCCGGTTGGCGCCGAGGTCGTCGGCTTTAGAGGGGATCGCGTTTTGTTGATGCCACTGGGAGAGATGGACGGTATCGGACCAGGTAGTGAAGTGGTTGCATCGGGTCACTCGCTGAGAGTGCCGGTCGGCCCGGGCCTCTTAGGCCGGATTCTCGACGGACTGGGGAGGCCCATTGATGGAAAGGAGCCTCCGGAGATAGAAACCTACTATCCGGTATCAAATACCCCTCCGCCGCCGCTGTCTAGGCGAAGGATAACTGAGCGCCTGGGCTTGGGAGTGAGGGCAATTGATGGTCTTCTGACAGTCGGCCGAGGGCAGAGAATCGGTATCTTCTCCGGTAGCGGAGTCGGAAAAAGCACCCTTATGGGCATAATCGCGAGAAACACCGAGGCGGACGTCAATGTCGTCGCGTTAATCGGCGAAAGAGGCCGGGAAGTGCGAGACTTCATCGAACGCGATCTGGGCGAGGAGGGATTGAAACGTTCGGTCGTTGTGGTGGCAACATCTGATCAACCAGCTCTCGTGAGACTCAAGGGTGCCTTTGTAGCTACTGCCATCGCGGAGTACTTCAGGGATCAAGGCAAGGATGTAATGCTGATGATGGATTCTGTGACCCGGTTTGCGATGGCGCAACGGGAGGTCGGATTGGCAATAGGCGAGCCTCCGGCTACTCGCGGATACACGCCTTCAGTGTTTGCACTTCTTCCCAAGCTTCTTGAGCGGTCCGGAACTTCGAGTAAAGGCAGTATAACTGGGTTGTATACTGTGCTCGTCGATGGGGATGACATGAGTGAGCCGATCGCGGACGCTGCTCGGAGCATCTTGGATGGGCACATTGTGCTCTCCCGCAAACTGGCTTCCAAAAACCATTATCCGGCTATTGACGTTAACTCGAGCCTAAGTCGTCTGATGGTAGAAATTACTGATGAGGATCACCGGCAAGCAGCCTCAAAGTTAAGGGAAGTTCTAGCAACTTATTCCGAAGCCGAGGACCTAATCAACATCGGAGCTTACAAGCAAGGCAGCAACCCTAAGCTCGACTACGCGCTCGAGAAGATAGACGCTGTAAACAGTTTTCTGCGTCAAGGCATATATGAGCGGTCCACCTTTGAAGACGCGGTTGCACAGCTCAAATCGATATTTAACTGAGATTCAACAGGTGCTTGGCTCGGTTTTTGCTTACGAGTAGTGGTTGCAGACATCCGTGTGAAGAAGGCGGTGTTGTCGCGTGTCGCGGTTTCAGTTTCATCTACAGACTCTTCTTGACTACAGGATTCGTCGAGAGGACGCGCTAAAGCGCCGCTTGGCCGAAATCGAGAGCGCGTTATTACGAGAACAGCAAGCACTTGAAGAGCTGGAGCAGGCTCGAAGGACCGCTGTTTCTTATTACAACCAGCTCGCGCCGGAAGTAGTCGATGTTGAGGAGGAGCGACTGTTCCGCAGCTTTTACGCACGGCTGTGTTCGCAGATTGAGGATAAGCAGAAGGTAATATCTGACCTCAATGAGGAATTCAATGCCCAGCTTGAGCGTGTCGTAGAAGCTATGCGTGAACGCAAGACAGTGCAGAGCCTGCGTGATAAGCAGTTTGAACAGTTCAAATTGGGCGAACTTAAGAGAGAGCAAGCCTTTCTCGATGACATTGCCACAACACAGTTTGTTGCCAGCCAAGTAGCCGGAGAAAATCCGATTTAGTAGTCCGGCCGAAATCTCTGACGAAAGGAGGTGAACATGGAATTGGCTGCTAATGCAGTGTTTCAAGCAGCTATGCCAAGCGCCGGCCCGCAATTGGCTCCAGAGCAAGCGGCCCTTCTGCAGCCGCAAGGCCAGGGCAGATGGAACTGGCAGCCGGGAATGCAGCCCGACGGCGCACCGATTCGGTTTGTGACAGCGCTGGCGGAGGCGCTATCCAGTGGAGCCTCGAATTGTCTTGTCAGCAGCGCCGGTGAACTTGTGGGCCTGAGAAAGACTGCCGAGGCGATGAGGCATGTTTGTAGCGAGGGGCGCAGCGCCGACGGTGGCCGCGAGCAGGCAGGATCGACTCGGGGAATCCGCAAGGAGCCTGAAAATACCCAGGCAGTACAACCTGCATCCGATGGACAGGCCATCACTACAGACTATGTTCCTTCGCCGGAGGAGTGTGGGTTCCCTGTTCCGTGCATCATGGCCGGGATGTCCACTAATCCCGTGGCGGTCAGCTCGGTGCATGAGATTGCAGTGCCTGAGGCTGGCGGTCCGGAGTTGCCGCCTACTGTCTCACCAGACATGCTTCCGCAACTGCCCTTGGGTATTCCAAAAGTGGCTGAGGACCCCCTCAGTCTCCCGAATCCGGGCTATTTGCCGGGTGGGCCAGCCGACTTCGGGTTGTTCACAACAGAGCAGCTGCAACAGGATTCGGCAGATCTCGAAATTGGCAACGTTGAAGCTGGCTTTGGTCGCGGCGAGTCCGTTGGCCAGATCGGTGATGTCCAGGCGTACAAGCTAACGCCGGATGGAGAATTTGCTCTATCTGGCGATGATTCGGGCACTAGTGCCACTGCTACGATTGTGGAACTGGATTTTTCTCCCAAGATCTTGCTTGCCCAGACCGGAGAGGATAACGAGCGCGTGCCTGAACAGCGTTTCATGGGCGGCATATTCTCTGAGGAAACCACTATTTCAGAGAACAAGATTTCAGACAGCCGGATTGAAGGACATGTGCGAGCTGACAGGCCTTACTCGCTGGCGGCAGTCTCTGACTCTGTGCTTCAACGAGAGCATACTGGTGGACGAGTTGCTGCGGCCGACCGTCCGTCGGCTGAGGTGTCTCAGGCTGCTACTGGTCAGATGCAACACGTAGACCGAGCTGCCGAGCCGGTGGTTTCACTGCCCAGAACCGGTGGACTGACTCCTGCCAGCCGAAGTCTTTCCACGTCCGGCAGGCAGGGTGCACGAGCGACCGGGGTTCAACTAGCTCAGACTGAGTCAGGCTCCGGACGGTCGGATGGGCTTCAGCAGCTGCCGGATTTGCAGTATTCGACACGCGTGGGTCCCGGTGCCTTTGAGCCGGATAGGACGGTGCCCGGGGATGGTAGGCTGCCTGCCACCACGCAGAGAGCTGTTGCCTCGGGAGTGTCGAGTGCGAAAGACAACGGTCAGGGAGTCCGGTGGGGACGGGCTTTCGACGCAGCAGAAGGGCGTGACGCCGCGGTTTCTGCCGGTGGCCCGGATTCTGAAAGCAGAAGCGAAGAGGCCGATGCGGCGACGCCGTTCGCTCGTCGGGTAATTGATCGGCAGTTGGTAAGAAGCATCTATGAGCTGGAGTACAGGCGGTTATCTAGAGGACGAGATGGCAGGCGTCAGATTCTGGACGTCCCTGTGGCCGACCGGAAAGCTATGGTGGCCAGTTCGCAAATCGAGGAGAATCCGCCACTGCGAACTGCTGTCGAGCGTCTGGAGTTGGTTACCGGTGAACGCCGCACTCTAGGTGAGCAGGAGCAGAGCACGACAGTTCGAAAACGAGTTGTTGAGCCGTTTGCGAGACAGGAGGTAGCGGGCGCATCCGGGCGCAGCGAGACGGCAGTCTACGAGCACATGCCGACCGTTCCGGAGAAAGCCACCTCAACCGATATCTCCCAGAGCAGCGCTCAGCACGTGCACCCGAGAGAGTCGTCGACCCTGCGTTCGATAGTCGATCAGATCGCCACCGGAATGAGCATCGAAGAAATGAGCTTCGAAGCCGGTCCCACCAGGCAACAAGTCACGATCGGCCTTGAGCCTGAGAGCTTGGGCAAGGTTGAGGTTCAACTCGAGCTGGAAAATGGTAGGCTGGTGGCCAACCTAGCGGCAGAGACTGCAGAGACAAGGCGGGTCTTGAGACTGTCTGTTGATCGACTCGTGAACGCGCTCAAGGCGCAGGGCCTGGAGGTTGCAGAGGTTCGGATCTCGGAGAGTCAAGCTTCGCAGCCGAACCTGAGCAACAACGGTCTTCATAATCACCTTGCACTAGGTCAGTCTCAGGATATCGGAGGGGCCGGTGCCCAAATGGCTGATCTGAGCTACTGGGGTCAGCGCGAGCAACGAGAGTTCTACAGTTCCTATGGCCGGCCTGTTCGGGTAACCTGGGACGAACCCTTACAGGAAACGGCGAGTGCACCGCTAAAAACTTACTTCGAGAGAACTGTGCCCGGCAGACTGGAGTTGAGGGCATAAGCCACATGGGTAGCGACTGAAGGATTGACAGAGGAGGGGGGTGACCATGGTGCCTGTATACGTTACCGGGACGACACAGACTTCCGCGACTCACGACACTGGCTCTCAAGCAGCCAAACGACCGGATGCTCAGCTGGGTAAAGATGAGTTCTTGAAGTTGCTGGTGACGGAGCTCAAGAATCAAGACATCTTCAGCGCAGCAGAGAACAAAGAGTTTATCGGCCAGCTCGCACAGTTTTCTTCCTTGGAGCAGATGCAGAATGTCGCATCCGGGCTTGAGAAGCTAGCTACAGCACAGATGATGGTCTATGGCTCTTCGATGCTCGGCCGCATAGTCGAGGGACCGTCGATGGACGATCCGTCTGTCATCGTATCCGGTGAAGTAACTGAGGTCATCTTCAACGAAAATGAAGTGATACTCTCAGTCGATGGAACAAAGGTGAGGCTTGCAGATATAACCGGCATGAAGGCGGCCACAGATGAGTCGTGACAGCCTAGAATGCGAGGTGACCATGCATGGTTGATAAGTATGCCGCCTCTCAACAGTTGAACGCCTTGAGGCCGGGACTGATCACGGACCGACCGCTAGAAACCGTTAAGAAAAGTGGTCAGTCGGGAAAATCAGCCGAAGTGTCCTTTGCCGAAGTTTTAAGGCAGCAGACCGAAACGCAGTCGTTGAGATTCTCTGCACACGCAGAGAAACGGATGAGAGACCGAAACATTCGGCTGTCAGCCGCGGAGTTGGCCAGGCTTCAGGACGCTGTGGCTCGAGCGAAGGCCAAAGGCGCTAGAGAGTCGCTTGTGATGATGGAGAATGCGGCGTTTGTGGTCAGCGTGAAAAACCAGATGGTGATTACAGCAGTGGATCGTGAAAGCATGAAGCAAAGTGTGTTCACGAACATCGATTCGGCTGTGATTGCTTGAGATTTGTAGGGCTGTTAGCATTCTGGCGCAAGGGGGCAGGACCTCTTCGAGGATGCCCCGTGAGTTCCGACCGATAGACGAACTCACAGCAGCAGCCAAAGGAGGTCGCGGTTACCATGATGCGTTCGATATTTGCTGGAGTATCAGGCTCCAGGAATCATCAGGCGAGATTAGACGTAATCGGAAACAACATAGCAAACGTCAACACTATTGGATACAAGAGCTCTCGAATGACTTTCCAGGAGGCGTTTGCTCAAACAATTAGGTCCGGGTCGAGCCCGATTAGCGGTAAGACCGGCGGGAGGAACCCGGCTCAGGTAGGGTTGGGGAACCTCATTAGAAGTATTGATGTTGATATGACTCAAGGCGGCTTAGAGGGAACCGACAAACCGACTGACTTGGCTATTGACGGTGACGGCTTCTTCGTCGTCAGTGACGGCGTTGCTACTAAGTATACCAGAGACGGGTCTTTCAACCTTGATGGTGAGGGATATCTTGTTTGCCCGGGCTCCGGATACAAGGTACTCGGTTGGATGGCGACTAATGGGAAGATAGACAAGTCGCAGCCGCTTGAGCCTATTCGACTGCAACTGGGCGAGAGCATGACCGCTCAGGCAACGGATCTGGTCCGCTACAGAGGCAATCTCGACGCTGAGTCTTCGGACTTCTACACTCTTGAGTCCTTGGGTATAGCGGTAGAAGTTGCAGAGGTACTGAATCAGGTTGCGGCGAACGCCGCGTCCGTTCCGGGGGCAGATGCGCAGGCCGTGGTCAATGCGGTGACTGATGCGCAAGATGATGTCGACGGCGATATTGAACAACTGATTACGGCGGCTAATGGCGCATTTACCGATCCTTCTGCCCCGCCCGACAGTGTCATAACGGCCATTAGGGATCGAATTGCCGATACATCAGCGCCTTTAGCGTATCCCGGAGTTGCCGAGGCAGTGGCTGATGCCTGCGAGAAGGTGGCCAACAGTATACCCGGTGCCACTGCGCAGGACATCGTTCAGTTCTTAACAAAGATTCAGACAACTGTGGCTGACGTGGGTCAGGCCGCAGTTAGCGCTGCCAATAGCGTTGACAGCTCAGCCTCCCCTGATAAGGTTGAAGACGCTGTTGCGGGCGTCCTTGACAGTGTCAATGTATCTCTGGCTGCGGCTCAGGCAACACCGTCCGAGTGGTCAACTCAGACAGAAGTGTACGATTCGCAGGGTGTTAAGCACGAACTGCATTTGGTGTTCACCAAGATAGAGAACAACAGATGGGCGTGGAAAGCCGTGAGCGATGGGGCGACCGGAGAAGGCATTATCAGGTTCCGGACGGATGGATCGTGTGACCGCGACTCTATGCTCCAGCGGGTTACCATCGATCCACGTAACGGAGCTGAGATCATCAACATAACCGTTGATTTCAGCAGTGTGAGCCAGTTCGGCGCAGACTCATCTGTCACGGATGCCGTTGTCAACGGATTTCCATCAGGAACTCTTGAGTCGTTCAAGATTGATCCCGACGGTACTGTTACAGGAATATACTCGAACCAACAGAACGAGGTGCTCGGACAGATCGTCCTAGCAAAGTTTACTAACCCGGCAGGTTTGAGCCGTGATGGAAACAACCTGTACTCCCAGACGCCGAACTCGGGAACGCCGAATATCGGAGCACCCGGGGATTCGGGCAGAGGCTCTATCATGAGCAACATGGTCGAGATGTCCAATGTGGACCTTGCCAGGGAATTTACAGATTTGATCATAACGTTGAGAGGATTCCAGGCTAACGCCAGGCTTATCACTACTGCTGAGGAAATGCTTCAAGAGTTGATTCAGCTGAAGCGTTAACAAGTATCTCTAGCTGCTTAGGGGCGCCCGGTAGAACGGCGTCTGGAGCCCCGGTCTAGGGCGCCCCTCTAGACCGCCTGGAGCTTGAGCCTTTGCCGCTGCGGGTGCGGCAGGATTGTGCGAGGAGAGGAACCGAAGTGATCGAGCTCACACGCCTGAACGGAAAGACCTTTGTGATTAACTCTGATCTGATTGAGACTGTGGAGGAGACTCCTGACACAGTGGTCACTCTCACTGTTGGCTCGAAGTACGTTGTTCAGGAGAGTAAGGAGGATATTATTAACAAAGTTATAGAATTTCGCCGTAGGATTATGCTTCCATAGGGACAGCGGGGTGTTCAAATGGACCTGTCTACGATTATTGGAATAGTCGCAGGCGCATTCATGTTCGTGCGAGCGATGGTCTCTGAAGATGCCGTCGCGGAGGGTTTCTTTCAGCTGGAATCGATTTATATAACTCTGGGCGGTACGGTGTGCGGTGTTCTCATAGCTTACACCTTCGACGAGATCAAGCAGATCCCGAGAATATTGACTAAGGCCCTGTTTACCCAGGACTACTCTGCAGATGACACGCTGGAGACCCTAGTACGCTTGGCGGAGAAGGCTCGACGAGAAGGGCTCTTGGCTCTAGAAGACGATTTAGCCGAGATTAAAGACGGGTTTCTCAGGAAGGGTATACAGCTGGTAGTAGATGGCACTGATCATAACATGGTGCGAGATGCTCTTGAAACAGATCTCACTTATCTAGAGTCTAGGCACGCCGTCTGCCGATCGATCTTTGAGACTGCAGCCGCACTGGCTCCGGGATTTGGAATGCTTGGAACGCTCATTGGCCTTGTGAAAATGCTTGGGAGACTTGACGATCCGTCGGCCGTTGGGCCGGGCATGGCAACTGCGCTCCTCACCACGTTGTATGGCGCTCTGCTGTCTTACTGGATATTCACTCCCATCGCTAAGAAACTGGCGCTTAACAGCAAAAAGGAAGTTCTCGTTAAGGAAATGATGCTCGAAGGGATCCTTTCCATACTGTCCGGCCAGAACCCGCGGATAATCCAGGAGAAGCTCAAGTCCTTCCTGTCTCCTGAGAAACAAGAGGCCGTTGAAGCTAGACGAGAGGAGGCAGGCGGCCCCGCTGTTTCAACTGTTCGCACCAGATAAGAGAGTAGGAAGGGGGTGGAGGAAGTGAGAAGGCGGCACGAAAATTCGCCCGAGCCACAAAACTGGCTGACCACCTATTCAGACTTGATGAGTCTGCTACTCTGCTTTTTTGTGTTGCTTTTTGCATTCTCGACTCTTGATATGGCGCGGTTCAAAGATGTTATCATGTCTGTAAAGGGGGCGTTTGGAATTCTTGAGGGTGGTCTAGCCGTGTTTGACGCGAATCAGCTTCCGGTCAACTCAGGTCATGTGCAGCAAGACTATCCGACGGACAGAGGTCTACAGATTGCTCAAGTGGCAAGTAGAATCAGTGCACTCTTAGAAGAGAAAGGCATCGATGGGAGAGTAGAGATAGTTCCGGATTACCGACGGGGAGTTGTCATCCGGTTTAGGGATGCGGTCCTGTTTGACTTTGCGAAAGCTGACATTAAGCCGGAATCCGAGGAGTTATTGCAGGCGATTGCCGATATTTTGAGGGAATTGCCTTACGAAATAATGATTGAAGGGCATACCGACAACGTTCCGGTTAAGCCGAATAGCGAATTCGAGTCCAACTGGGACCTGTCGACGAGGCGGGCTGTACGTGTACTGAGCTACCTAATTGAGGAGGCGGGGGTTGGTCCCCCTGAGCGGCTATCGGCTGCAGGCTACGGCGAATACAGACCCGTAGCAGCAAATGACACCGAACAGAACCGGGCTCAGAACCGCAGAGTGGACATTGTGATACTGGTTCCGCCGGATACAGGTGAGCAGCCTGTTCCAGAGGTGCAGACCCAGGCTGCTGTTGAAGGCGGCCAAGGGATGGATGAGGTGATTTTGCGATGACTCAAAGACCGGGCATGCGAGCTACAGCGGACACCTCTGTGGAGCAGAGAAGGGGATGGCTTTCCGGCAAGCGCTTCAGGACCCTCGTGGTGTTGGCAATTATTGCCGGTGCTGCTCTTGGATACTTTTTTGCAGCACGGGGTGGGTTCGCCAGTATCAAAGAGAAATTCGAAAAGCCGGTGGTATCGGAAATCGGTCCGATAATGACCTTGGATGCGTTTGTAGTCAATCTTGCCGGCAGCAGGGGCGAAAGATATCTCAAGACTACGCTTTCTGTCGAGCTGCGCAACGAGAAAGCTCTAGAGGCAGTGACGCCTTTGACTGCGTGTATGAGAGACGCTATAATCGGGATTCTGTCCTCGCAGACGATGGACGATCTCGAGACTCCTGGGGCCAAGGATGCTCTCAAGCAGCAGATTGTGACCAAACTCAACGAAGTCATCGGATCTCCGCTCGTTGTGAATGTGTACTATCAGGACTTCGTCATGCAGTAGGCTCCGCTACTGCTATACTAATAGGGTGGAGCCAGAGGTGAATGCCGAGTGTCGGATGTTCTCACGCAAGAGGAAATAAACGCGCTGTTGAGTGCCTACGCCAAGGAGCAGTCCGGTGAGGCAGTACCGGTGGCAGTCTCTTCGCCGGGCTCTGAAGGTGTTCCCACGAAAGTAACCAAACACGTCAAGACGTGGGATTACCGCCGGCCAGAGAGGTTTTCGAAAGAGCAAATTCGGACTCTCCAGATGTTGCATGAGACCTACGCCAGGTATGCGTCTACGTCGCTGTCCTTACTAATGCGCATGCCGGTAAAGGTCAGTCTTGTCGGCATCGATCAGGCGACATACGACGAGTTTTTGAATGCTCTCGCGAACCCATCGGTGATCTACATCTTTCGCATGCCACCACTAGAAGGATCCGCGATTATGGAGATTAATACCGGAATCGCGTTTTGTATGATAGACAGAATGCTGGGCGGGCCGGGCAAGGCGCGAATGCGGGTTAGAGAACTGACTGACATTGAACAAACTCTTATGCGAACGGTTGTCGATCGTTTGCTTTCGGACCTAGGGTCGTCGTGGGTTCAGTTAGCTGAGATTCAACCGGAGTACGAAGGTTACGAGACCAACCCGTTGTTCGCGCAAATAGTTCCTCCGCATGAGCCTGTGATTCTGTTCGCGTTTGAGATCAAGATGGGCGATATCTTCGGCAGTTTGAACATGTGCATTCCATATTCTGTAATACAGCCGATCACCGGTAGACTCAGCGCACAGCGTTGGTTTATGGAACCGGCTCGGAGAGGTTCGTCTCGACGAAGTCAGTTAGAGACCAAAGTCTTGGAGCAAGTTGCAGTGCCGGTTAAGGTCGAACTTGGACGATGCGAGGTCACTATGCGCGACGTTCTTAACCTCGAAGTGGGGGATATTGTGAAGTTGGATGGCCACGTAGGAGATGAACTGACTCTGTACATAGGTGACCTGCCTAAGTTTCGCTGTTTGCCCGGTTCCGAAAGGAAGCAGTTAGCGGTTCAAATCACCAGGTTGATCCGTCCGGAGGAGGTGGGGAAATGATTGATGATACAGTTCGTCAAGAGCCTCAGGACCAATCGGCGATCCAAAATGCTCCTGACGACACTGCTTCCTCTAGCATTCTGGATCAGATTGATAGCAAGCTAGATGAACTAGAGGACGAGCAGATCGAGTGGACTGAAGACATGATGCCTAAGTTTGAGACGCCAACTCCGTCCAATCAGGTGCAACCCGGCGGAGAGAAGCGTCAGGAATCGTCCTACGAGTCTGAATCATCTGTCACTTCTGGGACTACTGCAGAAAAGCAGCCTTATTCGAGGACGAACCAGTCTGTGGGTGATTCTAGCGGAACGGCTCGGAAAGAGGGGGAGAAGACATCTGTGGCTGCATCATCGAGCGACAACCGGCCGGCTGAAAACGTCAAGGCAGTCCAGTTCGATCAGTTCGCGCCTGCCCCAAAAGGTGTGGCTCTTGGCAATCTCGATCTTCTGCTAGATGTCAAGATGCCGTTAGTAGTTGAGCTTGGCAGAACTCAGATGCTGATACGAGATATTCTTGAGCTAGGACCGGGTTCCGTAATAGAACTCGACAAGGCGGCCGGAGAGCCGGTCGATCTTCTGGTCAACGGAAAACTCATTGCCCGAGGAGAAGTCGTTGTAATTGACGAAAGTTTTGGATTGCGAATCACCGAGATTGTCGATTCCACTCCGGGGGTGGATAAGTGACTGAAGAGGCGGGCAGCGTCGTTACAGAAAACGGCCTGGACTTTGCGTACGCAGGTGGCGGCGATATTGGGGCGATGGTACTGGCCATGGCTAGGTACGCTTTTGTCACCTTTGTCGTTATTTTGGCCCTCTGGCTGTTTATGCAGTTTTTGAGGAGAGCACTTGATTCAGCCAGTTGGAGAGGCTCTCGCGGCAGGATTCAGGTGCTCGAATCAACGCGTCTGTACGGGGACAAAGTTCTCCACATCGTGCGAGTGGACAACAGAGAGGTGTTAATCGGCTCTTCCAAAGACTGCCTCACATATCTGGGAGATTTGGGCTCTTCGCAGAAGCAGTTTTCTTCCGCCGAAGAGACAACTACTGAGGATGTCGCGACAGCCGGTGAACCGGATGCTGTCAGAGAAGGCGTAGGTAGGGTGGCCGGTCGCGCGGGCTATGATCCCAGAGAGGCAATGGTTAGCTGGGTTGCGCGGGCGACTAGCCGCGTTTCCGGTTGGCTCGGGCGTGTCTCTCGCCGAGGAAAACCTGGGCAAACAGATGATGAACCGGATGAAGTCAGTATCCTTCGGAAAGAGGCGCAGCGAGTCAAGCAGAACTTGAAGGCATTTCGCGAGATCCTCGATGACCAGATGTCTGCAGGCGAGCGTGGACATCACACCGGACAGCAGACGAAACTGGAGCGGCTTAAGTCTTTGGCAGCGGCCACGAGAAGGCGTGATACTGATGGGTAGAGCCCAAATAAGGAGGGGATCAATTGCATCCGCTTTTCCGATAGCAGTACTGATCCTGTTGTGCCTGGTCGGCATAGTCGGGGACACTGCATTGGCCCAAACCATTCCGATTCCGACCATAACCGTGGGAGTGGAAGAGGCGGAAGAGCCGAGGCAGGTTGCTCTCGCCCTCGAGATCTTGCTCTTATTGACTGTACTTTCACTCGCCCCGGCTATCCTAGTCATGTTAACATCCTTTACGCGCACAGTTATTGTGCTCTCGCTTGTGAGAAGCGCCATAGGCGT
>ENA-UPSA01000139-UPSA01000139.1-bioreactor-metagenome-genome-assembly--contig:-NODE-139-length-117044-cov-14.074110_pt1 | contig 117044 bp, 94 predicted proteins | sample MGYA00238183_ERZ773288 | MGnify/ENA primary metagenome ERZ773288 (study PRJEB29028, sample SAMN07631243) | bioreactor metagenome | isolation source: Switchgrass digestor | place: USA: Dartmouth... | reverse complement strand
TCATTTGCTGCGGGGTTTGTTTTTTGGAAGGAAAAGGGACTGAAAGGGTTAAGGTATAAGGGATAAGACTGAAAGTATTGATTTTAAAGGGATTAAAGAGTTATTATATTTTGAAAAAAGAATAGAAAAATCATATAAGAAGATGCAACCTTATACTTTTTCCTTTCACCTTATCCCTATTTGGTTGATGATGAAATATAAATATATGCTTGTACAATATAAAATATATGGTGATAAAATAGATACTTAATCCATTATGGAATTTAGCATTATTTGTGTTAAGATAGATACGAAGGAGATATTTTATTATAGATTGTTACTTGTAATACTGCTATGACAGATGAAGGCAACAGGCTGAGTAGGATATTAAGAGAATGTTAGGAGAGTTAGATAAAAGGTAGCATGGTAAAAAAGTAGGTGCTATTACGGGTTATAAGTGCAAAACAAAAGTAATTAATAAGAATTTGTATTTTATTACGAACGAACTAGAGATTATTTAAGCGTTGGAGAATGAAAAATGAAAAATCTCATTTTTATAAATGGAACTATGGGGGTAGGAAAGACAGCGACAAGCAGAGAGTTGCAAAAACTATTGCCAAATTGTATTTTTCTCGATGGTGATTGGTGTTGGGACATGTCACCTTTTATCGTGAATGATGAAACTAAAAAGATGGTATTAGATAATATTAGTTATCTATTAAATAATTTTATTTCGTGTTCAGTGTATGAAAATATTATTTTTTGTTGGGTAATGCATGAACAAAGTATCCTTGATGATGTATTATCTAGGCTAGACAAACATAACTGCATATTATATAAATTTTCTTTAGTATGTTCAGAGCAAGCGTTAATTTCACGAATTACAAAGGATATAGAAATGGGAATAAGGACTGAAGACGTTATTAACAGAAGTATATCAAGATTAAAAAATTATTTTGAAATGGATACAGAGAAAATTGATGTAAGCAAGGTTTCTGCTAAAGAAGCAGCAAAAATAATATTTGGGTACATTAAGAAATTTTAATATCATGCAACAGATATAAAATTTTTTCATTATGTGAGAGAATTTAATCCTAACTATGTATAATTCAAATAAAGTTGACTCCATAAAAATGAAGTTCGCTCCATAAAAATAAAGTTTGTTCCAAAATCCCGCAGCAGATGCAGGAGAAATCTTCATTTGCTGCGGGGTTTGTTTTTAGAAGGAAGGGTCAAGGGGAAAGTAATAAGGCTAAAGGTATTGATTTTAAAGGAATTGAAAACGATATATTGATTGAAATAAGACTGAAAAAAGATAATAGAAAAATGCAACCTTATACCTTTTTTCTTTCATCTTATCCCTATTTGAAACCGACTTTATTTTAAAAATTACTACAAGAATTAAGGAATAAATTAAATGGAATGAAAATATGGAATTTTTGAACCGACTTTATTATATGGAAATAATTAGGGAAATGGGCATAAGGCGAGAAGAGATAAGGGTTTAAGGGAAAATCGTTTGGAGCGGAGTTTATTTTAAATATACAGTTTGTTACAAAATCCTGTAGCCGTAATAGGAAAAATCCTGAACGGTTGCAGGATTTTGTTTTCTTTTGCAGAAAAAATGTATAGTATACATGCATTGTCTTACCTATAATTGAGTTTGAGGATACGGGAATACCATACAACCCCCTGGAAAAGAAGGATCCTGATATACATAAATCCGCAGAGGAGAGAGAGATAGGGGGCTGGGTATTTTTATGGTGAAAAACATCATGGACAGCGTTGATTATAAACATGTTGATAACAAAAATATACTGACTATGCGAAAGAAGTTACAGGGGTGAAAGAATGGAGAAGAACCATATAAGAGAGGTAACTTTTCTGACATTTACTTTTGTGAAAACAAGCAGGAGGAAATTACAAAATGAATAATGCACGGGAAAAAGTGTTTGATACCTTGAAAAGCATGAATATGCAATATGATGTAGTTGAACACCCTCCAGTATATACCATGGAAGAAATGGAAAACTTGAATATCGACAGCAAAAATGAAGTAGTAAAAAATTTATTTGTCAGAGATGAAAAAAAGAAAAACTATTTTTTAATTGTTCTCCGGAAAGACAAACAGGTGAACTTAAAGAAGATCAGAACTGAACTTAATTGCAAACCATTAAGCTTTGCTTCAGAAGAAGACCTGGAAAAATACCTGGGACTTAGCAAAGGGGCTGTATCTCCATTTGGTATTTTAAACGATACAGAATGCAGAGTAGAAGTAGTTTTTGACAAGGATATTTTACTTTATGAACATATCGGGGTTCATCCAAATGACAATACGGCTACAGTATGGATCAGCCCCAGGGATTTGGAATTTATAATAAAGAATCACGGAAACAGCATTAGATATTTGAGCCTTTAAAATCCAGAATATATGTAAATATGGGCTGTACGAAACTTTTTCCGGAATTCGCTTTCCACAATATTTTTACTGGGGCGATAAATCCATTAATTGGAATCCTTAATATACTACATATCTGATCGCCGAATTAGAATACCTTTCATTTTTCCCGTTGCATTATGTGTTTTATAGACCAATTCCTTCTCTTCTTCAGTGCATCCAATTAATATTTTTATTTCGGCGTCACGTTTCACCAGATCAATAATACACATTATTGCATCAATACTTTTATTCGGATCAGTGCCGACCCAGACATCTATTCCTCCGCCGTCCATTGAAGCAGTATTCTTCAGGTAACCATAATCAACTTGATAAATAAAGTCTGTATAACGGGGATGGGATGTGCCTTTTGGCCTGTCAATCACTATTTCGGACTGGTTTACTAAACTATCCAAAGCTTCCCAAAACTCTTTATTCATTTTCTCCTCCATAAAATCAAATTAAAGATATATAGCTGTAATTTAACAAAGAGACCTGATTAGTTTACATCCGGCAATCTATTCTAACACTCAATATCCTCCGGATACTCGATGCCTTGCATAGGTTTGGGATGCTTTTTTATTGTAATCAATCGTTTCACCCCTTTTCCACTTACTAAAAATATAATAATTTATTTAATGAGCCTTGTCTGCTTTAATTTCTGGTGTCATTATAATGAGTATATATTTACAGAATTTGTATGTAAAACTATAAATATATGGTACAATGAAATGGCACCTGATTACTTGACATTATTCTTTCAGAAGTATCATTGAACCTGCATAAACATAAAATCATTTGAGGAAAAGGATGATTTATATGTTCAGGGAGAACGTGCGGAAGTGGTTTGTCATAGCGGTAATACTGGTACTTGTTGTAGCATTTTTAAGGCTTGCTGATAACCAGGTTTCAACGGGAACACAAACCGGGAAAGATGAAACTGAAAACACTGCAAGTCAAACAGGTGACAATCCGGGAATCAAGAGTATTGACATTTTCATGGATTTAGAGGTGCCTTCCGGGCATGGGGCGCGACCCATGACCATAAAGGACAGCAAATTGATACGTGACATTTTATCCATGATAGAGGAAAGCAAACCCATGGAAGATGAATCGGAAATTGGTAAAATGAGAGCAATAGCCATCAGAAACAATAAATTAATTGTTAATAAGTCAGATGGCAGCAAAAGGGAAATTGTCTTTGCTTATGATACCCTTTACGAAACAGGGTATATTGACGAAGGTGGAAAAAAGGCCCTGCCTGATTACAGTTTTTTCAGGTACCTTATGGATTTGGACGAATATACCAAACATGACACGGACATAGATCCCCGGGTAGTACAGCTTTTTGCCAGGCACGACTGGACTGTTGATTACAGGGTAAATATTTTGAAAGAAAAATTGCCTGGGAATCTTAAGCACAAAGCAGGGGAATACCCGGTAAAGGTATATTGGGCATATAACAATGAACTTTCTAAGGAAATAGGGCTTGATTTCACCGGTTACCTTGGAAAAGACGTAACTGCGGAGATTTACAGGCTTCGGGAACCTCTTCCTGAATTCATGGAACCCAGGAAAGACGCCAGAGGCATTGTGCTTAAATACAATGATGAGATTATCGGAGCATATATTGATGCCGGGCGGCATGACTGTTTTGCATGCTCTCTCAACAGGAAAAGCTTAACGGATATCACCGGCAAGGAATGGGGCGCATGGATTGAAGATTATATTGATTATGAAGATGAAATGGAAATCAGGCTTTCCCGAATGGAGCCGGAGGATATAATCCGTGAGTACTTTAAAGCCCTTGATAAGAACGATTTGAAAATGATATGGGCATGCATGGCCAGAGAGAACCTGGTGCAGGTATTGTCAACCAATCTGGATAACAATTACCTCTATAATAAGCAGGATAAAGTTGACTACAACGTTAAATGTGCAAAACTTCTGGAAATAAAGAAGGTGGGCGAATTTCTTGATAGACCTGGTATTCTGGAGTACCAGGTTAGGGTCAATTTTGATTTTAAGCAGGCCATAACCTCGGATGACGGTATATGGCCAAGAACTATTCTTTTGATGAAAGAAACGGAAAAAAGCGGGTGGAGGATTTGGAGTATCGGTACAGGTTAACAAGTAAATTTTGATATTTTGATATAAAATATTTAGTCATGAAAAGGGGTATTTGACTATGTCTTATCCATATTTTCTTACACGTTTTGATTCAACAATGATTATTCTGATACCAGCAATCATACTTACTCTTTATGCCCAGAGCAGAGTAAAATCCAGTTTTGATAAGTACTTAAGGGTTCAGGCAAGAAAAGGTTATTCGGGCGCACAAGTTGCCAGAATGATCCTGGATAATAACGGTCTTCATAATATTTCCGTAGAAATGACTCCAGGTTACTTAAGCGACCACTATGATCCAACAAAGCGTGTTCTGAGACTGTCCGGAGAAGTATTTCAGGGAAGGTCCATCGCAGCCGTCAGTGTTGCGGCTCATGAAGCAGGGCATGCTATACAACATTCCAGTGGATACATGCCTTTATCTGTAAGAAACATGATTTTCCCTGTTGCGAAATTTGGCTCATCTGCTGCCTGGGGGTTTATAATAATAGGTTTGTTCATCCCGGAACTTGGTGTATTAATGGATATTGGCATCTTTCTCTTTGCAGCCGCAGTAGCTTTTCAGGTTATTACCCTTCCTGTGGAATTCAACGCCAGCCGCCGGGCTTTAAAACTATTGGAAAGCAACGGATTTATTGTTGCCGGTGAGGAACAAGGAGCAGAGAAAGTGCTAAAGGCAGCTGCCTTAACCTATATTGCAGCCATGGCAAGCGGAATAACTCAGTTGATAAGACTGATTTTGATCAGAAACCGAAGCCGAAGAAGATGATATTAGGAATAACTATTTTGCGTTTATCTCCATGATTGAGGTGTTGCCTGAATACCGTTATAAGGGAATTGGTTGTAACCTTGTAAAAATTATGCTTGAGTTCTTTGCGAGAGTGCAAAGGATGAGGATGTTGAAAAAGCACTGATAAGGGCAGGTTTCCAGGATAAACTCAAAAGCCTTGAAAAAGGAATTTATATTATAACATCACAAAACTAATCAAAAATTTTGTTTGACAAGTATAAGAAGTTAATGTTATAATTTGCAAAAAATTTTATTCTAACTGGTTGAGCTGGAGAACTTGTTATTTTTTAATAACAAGTTGCCACAACTAAAGATTTGCCGTTGGTTCTAAACCGAAGAGCAAGAGTAGTAAGAATAATTACTTGCATTCAGAGAGCCGCTACTTGGTGGGAATGCGGTTGCAAGCTTATTCCGAATGGACTTGCGAGGGAAGGCCGAAATCGATAGAGAGTAGGTACTTACGGGGATCCTGCCCGTTATCAGGGGGATGCATATGATGGTATGCAAAATGAGTGGGCGTAGAAATACGCCAATTTGGGTGGCACCGCAGAAGCTAAAGCTTTTGTCCCTGTTTTGGGGACAAAAGCTTTTTTTATATTTTACTAAAGTTGCCGTGCGGCTCCAAAAAAGGACTCATTTACTTAAATTAAGGAACGAGGTGATTGTAATGGTAACTCCTGATTACAAAGAAATTGAGCAATTGGCAAAGGAATACAACATAATTCCAATCTGCAAGGAAATCTATGCGGACATTACAACTCCAATTGCACTTTTACGAAAGATTTCCCGGATAAGCAACAGGTACTACCTTTTAGAGAGTGTAGAAGGTGGGGAGAAATGGGGAAGATATTCATTTTTAGGTTTTAACCCTATTGCACACGTCGCATGTAAAAACGGAGTAGTTAACATTGAAGATAACAAGAAGAAAACAGTACATTCCTTAAAGCCTCTTGAGGTACTTAGGGATTACCTTTCGGAATACAAGGCGCCCAGGCTGCCGGGAATTCCGCCTTTTGCCGGTGGGTTTGTTGGATATTTCTCCTATAGTATGATCGGATATGCAGAACCGGTGTTAAAACTCAGGAGCAGTGAATTTAATGATTTTGACCTTATGCTGTTTGACAAGGTAATTGCTTATGATCATCTTAAGCAAAAGATCAGCATAATTGCAAACATGAGGAGTGACAAAATAGAAGAAAACTATAGGAAGGCGCTTGCTGAAATTGACGATATAGTCTGGATGATAACAGAACAGGTCATAATGCCTAAACCAAGAATGAAAAGCGTCCCTCAATTTATCTGCAATGTTTCAGAAGAAGAATACTGCAAAATGGTAGAAAAAACAAAGGAATATATAAAAAACGGAGACATATTTCAGGCGGTCATTTCCAGGAGGTTTGAAACAGAATACAAGGACAGTCTTCTTAATTCCTACCGGGTTTTAAGGACAACCAACCCATCCCCATACATGGTATTCATGCAATATGACGATGTCCAGTTGATCAGCGCTTCCCCCGAAACCCTTGTAAGACTGCAAAACGGTATACTTTCAACCTTCCCGATAGCCGGGACGAGACCCAGGGGCAAAACAAGGGAGGAAGATATAGCGCTGGAAAGGGAACTGCTTGAGGATGAAAAAGAACTGGCTGAACATAACATGTTGGTTGACCTTGCAAGAAATGATTTAGGAAAAATTTCAAAGTATTCCAGCGTGCATGTTGTGAACTACAAAATGGTACAACGCTATTCAAAGGTTATGCATATCACTTCCGAAATCGAAGGATGTATTAGCGAAGGGAAGGATGCACTGGATGCAATAGAAGCGCTTCTGCCGGCTGGAACCCTGTCCGGAGCGCCCAAAATCCGGGCATGCGAAATTATTGAAGAGCTTGAAAAAGAACCAAGGGGCATATATGGCGGGGCCATAGGCTATATAGACTTTACAGGCAATATGGATGTCTGCATTGCTATACGCATGGCAGTTAAAAAGAATGGCAAGGTGTATGTCCAGGCAGGAGGAGGAATCGTGGCAGACAGTATTCCCGAGAGAGAATATGAAGAATCTGAAAACAAGGCCAGGGCCATAATGGAAGCTATTATTTCGGCAAGGGAGGTAGATGAATGATGGTTTTGCTAATAGATAACTATGACAGCTTTTCCTATAACCTTGTACAACTGGCAGGTACTATAAACCCCGATATCCGGGTGATTCGCAATGATGAAATAACTGTTGATGAAGTAAAAAAGATGCGGCCTTCTCACATTATTATTTCACCAGGTCCGGGATATCCGAAAAATGCAGGAATCTGTGAAGAGGTTATTGTTCAGATGAAGGAGGAGGTACCAATTCTCGGAATATGTCTTGGACATCAGGCAATATGCGAAGCACTTGGGGCTTCCATTGTACCTGCTAAGCGGCTGGTGCACGGAAAGAAGAGTAATATTCATATTGCCAATGGAAACAGCATATTTAAAGGCCTGCCTCCCATAATACAGGCGGCAAGATACCACTCCCTCGCAGTACGAAGATCATCTCTTCCGGATGAACTCCTGGTAATCGCGGAAGATGAGGATGGAGAAGTAATGGGAGTGAAACACAGGGATTATGAGGTATATGGACTTCAGTTCCATCCCGAATCCATATTGACACCAAAGGGCGAAGTAATAATGAGAAATTTTTTGGGCATAGGTGGTGAAGTATTATGATAAGGGAAGCAATCCAAAATTTGTTGAACGGGAAAGACCTGTCTCTTGAAATGACCAAAGCGGTTATGGATGAAATTATGAGCGGAAACGCGACAAACGCGCAGATAGCATCTTTCATTACAGCCATGAGGATGAAAGGAGAAACTATAGATGAAATTACCGCTTGCGCCATGGTTATGAGGCAATGCGGGAGTAAACTAAAACATGATGGTGATGTGTTAGATATTGTCGGTACCGGGGGAGACCAGGCATACACCTTTAATATATCCACCGTTTCTTCCTTTGTAATTTCGGCAGCAGGTGTGCCGGTGGCAAAGCATGGCAACAGGAGTGTATCCAGCAAATGTGGAAGTGCTGACGTGCTGGAGGCTTTAGGGGTAAAAATAGATATCCCTGTTTCAAAAAGTGAGAAAATTTTAAAAGAAATCGGGCTTTGCTTTATGTTTGCCACTAACTACCATCCTTCCATGAAATATGCTGCGCCTGTAAGAAAGGAGCTTGGAGTGCGCACGATTTTCAACATTTTGGGACCGCTCGCAAATCCTGCGAATGCAAATTTTCAATTGTTGGGTGTTTATGATGAAAACCTTGTAGAAACGCTTGCAAGGGTACTTTCCAACCTTGGTGTGAAGAAAGCCATGGTAGTGCATGGACATGATGGCCTGGATGAAATATCTTTAACTGCTTCATCCACTGTCTGTGAAGTAAATAACGGTCATTTGAACAGTTTCTTTTTAGACCCGCGCCAATTCGGATTTGAATATTGCAAACCTGAGGATTTAACCGGCGGCAGCCCGCAAGAGAATGCCGAGATTGCCAGAAGGATATTAAGCGGCGAAAAAGGTCCTAAAAGGGATATAGTACTGCTGAACTCCGCTGTCTGCCTATATATGTTTTACAACAATATCACTTTAAGGGAGTGCGTCAGGTTGGCCGCGGACATAATCGACAGTGGCAGGGCAATGGAACAGTTGAAAAAGTTTATAGAGTTGTCCAATGAAGAAAACTAATTGAACAGGTTGGTGGGAATATGATTCTCGAAACTTTGGCCGAAGCCGCCAGAATACGTGTGGAATCTGCTAAAAGGAAAGTACCGTTTGAAGATTTGAAATCCCGGGTTATTTATAAAGGAAGGGTAAAAAGGTTTCATGAACGTGAAGATTATGCTTTCGAGAAAACACTTAGGGATGAAGGAATTTCATTCATATGTGAGGTAAAGAAAGCTTCTCCGTCGAAGGGGATAATAGCATCACTTTTCCCCTATAAGGAAATCGCTGAACAGTATGAAGAGGCCGGGGCCCATGCCATTTCAGTATTGACTGAGCCGGAATATTTTAAAGGAAGTGACATTTATCTTAAGGAAATCAGCGAACTGGTAAGTATACCTGTGCTTCGGAAAGACTTCATTGTAGATGAGTACCAGATTTATGAATCAAAGCTGATTGGCGCCGATGCAGTATTACTGATCTGTGCTCTGCTGGATACGGACACTCTTGGAAGATATATCAGAATCTGTGATGAACTTGGACTTTCCGCTCTTGTGGAAGCCCATACGAAAGAAGAAGTTTTTTCCGCAATTGCGGCAGGAGCAAGAGTAATCGGGGTGAATAACCGGAATCTCAAGACCTTTGAGGTTGACATCCGTAATTGTATAGTTCTGAGGGAACTGGTCCCCGAGGATATTATTTATGTTGCCGAAAGCGGCATTCAAACGAGGGATGATATATCAATGCTTGAAAAAGCTGGAGTAGACGCGGTTTTGATTGGAGAAGCACTGATGAAAAGCGCGGACAAAAAAACCATGCTGTCATATTTAAAAGGCGGCAAGGATGAGTTATATCCGGGAGGCGCCAAGGATGGCTAAGATCAAAATATGCGGCTTAATGCGGGAACAGGATATTGACGCAGTAAATACTAACCTCCCCGATTACATTGGTTTTGTTTTTGCCAGGAGCAAAAGGCAGATTGACGTGAAGAAGGCAAAAGCGCTGAAGGATTGTTTGAACCCTTCCATAAAAACGGTAGGAGTATTTGTCAATGAAGAAATCAATAATATCATCAAGCTTTGCAACACTAAAGTGATTGATTTGATTCAGCTCCACGGCGATGAAAACGAGGACTATATAAGGAAACTGAAAGATTATGTGCCAAATAAAATCATCAAGGCAGTCAGGGTGAGGGACCAGGAAGATATAAAAAAAGCAATGAAATTCTCCTGCGACTACCTTCTGTTGGATACATACCAAAGAGGTGAATATGGAGGCACCGGAAAGACTTTTGACTGGTCCGTGATTCCTGAAATAAGCAAACCGTATTTTCTTGCGGGAGGTATTAATTCCGGCAATATTGAACAGGCGGTTAAGCAGTGCAACCCTTACTGCATTGATGTGAGCAGTGGAGTAGAAACCAATGGTTATAAAGACCCGGAGAAGATAAAGGAAATTGTTGCGAAAGTAAAACAGATTTAAAAGCTGAACATTGATTGGACAATATGGAAACTAGAAGGAGATGACAAGATGGGTTTTATATATAAGAAAAAACTTATTTCCCCAAACGAAATGATCAGCACCTATCCGATATCGCAAAAAGATATCCTGATAAAAAAAGAAAGGGATAAACAGATAAAGGATGTCTTAACGGGAGTGTCTGATAAATTCCTTGTCATAATCGGGCCATGCTCTGCAGATAATGAAGACGCTGTCTGCGATTATGTTTCCAGGTTGGCGAAAGTCCAGGAGAAGGTTTCAGACAGAATCATTATTATTCCCAGGATATTTACCAACAAACCGAGGACGACAGGCGAAGGTTATAAAGGTATTGCCCATCAACCGGATCCTGAACGGGAACCTGATTTACAGGAAGGCCTTGTAGCAATGAGAAAAATACACTTGCGTGCCTTAGCCGAAACAGGTCTTACAGCCGCTGATGAAATACTATACCTGGAAAACTGGCCATATGTGGAAGACCTCCTGTCTTATGTGGTGGTAGGCGCCAGATCAGTAGAAAACCAACCTTACAGGTTTGTTATCAGCGGAATGGACTGTCCGGCCGGGATGAAAAACCCGACCAGCGGAGATTTTTCTGTTATGCTTAATTCCTGTGCTGCTGCGCAAGGCAGGCATATATTTCTTTACAGGGGTTATGAAGTGCATACCAGCGGCAATCCGCTTGCCCATTGCATATTAAGGGGAGCTATCAAAAAGGACGGCCAATATGTGCCTAACTACCACTATGAAGACTTAATACGGCTTCTTGATATGTATACAAAATGCAATCTGGCCAACCCTGCCGTAATAATCGATGTCAATCATGCCAATTCCGGCAAGAAATATTACGAGCAGCCGAGAATTGTTAAGGAAGTGCTTTATTGCCGTTCTATAAATCCTGATATTGCGAAGCTCGTTAAGGGTGTTATGATCGAAAGTTATATTGAGCCAGGCAGCCAAAATATCCATGGGCGTATTTATGGCAAATCCATTACGGATGCATGTTTGGGATGGAAGGAATCCGAAAGGTTAATTTATACCATTGCAGAACACGTCTAAATGAAAATCAAAAGGAGGATGATGAATAATGGCAAAGGGAAGGTTTGGTGTCTATGGCGGCCAGTATATTCCGGAGACCCTGATGAATGCTGTTATCAAGCTTGAAGAAGCGTATAACCGGCTTAAAGATGATCCGGAATTTAACGCAGAACTTGACAGCCTGTTAAAAAATTATGCAGGCCGGCCTTCATTGTTATATTATGCGCAAAAAATGACCGAGGACCTGGGCGGGGCTAAAATCTATCTTAAAAGGGAAGACCTTAACCACACAGGTTCCCATAAGATAAACAATGTGTTGGGTCAGGTGCTTCTTGCAAAATATATGGGCAAAACCCGTGTAATTGCTGAGACGGGAGCCGGGCAACATGGAGTTGCCACTGCGACTGCCGCAGCGCTTATGGGAATGGAATGCGAAATATTCATGGGCAAGGAAGATACTGACCGTCAGGCGCTGAATGTATACCGTATGAAGCTGCTGGGCGCAAAAGTGCACGTGGTAACAAGCGGCACTCAAACACTGAAGGACGCGGTAAATGAAACCTTACGTGAGTGGAGCAGGCGTGTCAAGGATACCCACTATGTGCTGGGCTCTGTGATGGGGCCTCACCCGTTTCCGACAATAATCCGTGATTTTCAAAGCGTTATCGGCCGTGAAGTTAAGAAACAGATACTGGAAAAAGAAGGCAGGCTTCCGGATGCATTGGTGGCCTGTGTTGGCGGAGGGAGCAATGCTATAGGCCTTTTTTATGATTTTATCAATGAGCCGGATGTACGTCTTATTGGTTGTGAGGCTGCCGGCCATGGCATCCATACGAAGAAGACCGTTGCTACTCTGACAGTTGGAAAGGTGGGAATTTTCCATGGTATGAAGTCTTATTTCTGCCAGGATGAGTACGGGCAGATTGCTCCGGTTTACTCCATTTCAGCCGGGCTTGATTATCCGGGTGTAGGTCCGGAACATGCATACCTGCATGACATTGGCAGGGCAGAGTATGTACCTGTTTCCGATGAAGAAGCTGTCGAAGCGTTCGAATACCTGTCACGTATGGAAGGAATTATTCCGGCAATTGAAAGCGCCCATGCTGTTGCTTACGCCAAAAAGCTGGCAGTTTCGATGAGCCGGGATAAAATCATTGTTGTTGGCCTTTCGGGCAGAGGCGATAAAGATGTTGCATCGATAGCGCGCTACAGGGGGGTGGAAATCCATGAATAGGCTGCAGCAGGTATTTGCCAGTGGGAAGGCGTTTATTCCGTTTATAACTGCAGGGGATCCATCGATAGAAATAACTGAGCAATTGGTGCTCCATATGGCAGAGGCCGGTGCCGATTTAATTGAGCTGGGCATACCATTTTCTGATCCGGTCGCTGAAGGACAGGTGATTCAGAATGCAAATATCCGCGCTTTGTCCGGCGGTATTACGGTCGACAAAATATTCGACATGCTAAAACGCATTCGCAAAATGTGTGATGTACCGATAGCTTTTATGACTTATGCAAACCCGGTATTTTCCTATAACAGCGACAGGTTTTTGAAAAATTGCCGGGAGGCTGGTGTAGATGCGCTTATTGTTCCTGACCTGCCTTTTGAAGAAAAAGGGGAACTCATGCCCTTCTGCTTGAAATATGGAATCTGCCTGATTTCATTTATTGCGCCGACATCCAGCAACCGTATTCATATGATTGCCAGGGAAGCAGAGGGATTTGTTTATTGTGTATCTTCCATGGGAGTGACCGGCATACGTCAGAACATCGGGGACAATTCGAGGGAAATGGTGAGACTTGTAAAAGAGGTTAAAGATATCCCCTGTGCTGTTGGCTTTGGCATTTCGACTCCCGAACAGGCATCAAGAATAGCTGAATTCTCCGATGGCGTAATTGTAGGAAGCGCAATTGTGAAAATTGTGGAGCAGTACGGCTACCAATGTGTGCCGCATGTTGTGGAATATGTACGCATGATGAAAAACGCAGTCAAAAATGCATTTAATAAGGAATGAGTGTTACAATAGGAGATGTTACATTTTTAGGAGTGGTCCGATTCTTGGTTTACTCTCACTTATCGATTTTGGAGTAAACAACGGTTTCACTTCTTTTTTTTGAACTTTACAGTACTATCTGCATAATGGGCTATTTTTGCTATAAGGCCGGTAAAATATATATTAAATTTATAATCATGCATTGTTATCCATAACTGATAATATGTTTTTACCACTTAACTTTCAACTTTTTCCTATTCGATATTAATTATATTATATGGAAGAGATCATGGTATAAGGTTAAGATTGGAAGACATAAGGGTTTGAGGGGAAGTGATTTGAAACGGGGTTTTATGGTATAAAGAATAAGGGAATGTTATGGAATAAAGTTGACTCTCTGATAATAAAGTTGATTCTGCAATAATATAATAAGTTCCAAATATCATTGCATAAATATTTAGTTTTCTAATAATAAAATATATAATAATGTTATACTAATTTGTAATAAATAGGAAAAGTAATATATAAGCAATATACTGGCCGTTTATTATTCATTGTTCAAGTCAACAGAGAATTTGATATTGGAAATAGCGGTAAAGACTGAAAGAGTGTCCCAAATCCACAATTCTACCAGGTATTGCAGAAAACGGTACTGTTACACCGGATGAGGTTATGAATTGGCTTAAGACAATAGGATATAAATTATGAAGATTAAGTTGGGCCTTCTATTTATGAAAAGAGGCATAAAAATATGAAAAAGGCGTTTTTAATAGCTGCAATAAGCATTATTATTCTCTTAGTTGGACACTATATAGTTTCAAATATTTTTAATGAACATACGAGAATAAATGCTAGCGAAGTGCAATCCATAACAATAAATGCGATAACATTTGAAGCAGAAAACAATACAAAAGAAATCGCTGAATTTATGCAAATATACAATAAAGCAAAGGTATCTAATAAAATGGGTGATACAACTCCTGCATATGGCATTGAAATAGAACTTAAGAATGGAGAAAAGATTAATATAGAAGGAACTACACAGGGGTTTCATTATGTTAATAACGGTAAAAAAATATATAAAATATCAAGTATTGAAATGACCTATTACTTAAAAGATATAGTTAAGAAAAATAGGATAAAAAGGATGGCTTCTATACATTAGCCAGACTCTTGCATGGGCGCTGTTTAAGGATGCAACGATTGTTGTGCTTGCTTATGAGCTTCTTTCAAATATGACGGAAGTCATACACAAAGCCCACATGGAAAACCGCATACACGGCTTTTTCGAGGTGCCGAACGAAGATGGAATCCTGATTGAACTTAAATGCAAAAATTAATTATACGGGTACTCGGCAAGGAATAATGATTGATATGTACTGTTAACACCTACGAAACCTGTGCCGAAAGACTGGTTTTGTGAATTGAAAAATGCTGAAATTTTAGGCCTGGCATCCGGTGGCGGCCAGCAAATGCCTATATTTGCTGCACTGGGTGCAAAATGTACGGTAATGGATTAGCAACAAGGGCTGTCAAAGTGTGAGGTTGTCAAAATTATAGAATAAGTATTTCCTGTAGACTATATGTAGTATTTATATTTAATATTAATCTGTATTTTTTTGTAATTATGCATTATAATATTGATAATTTTTATATTACTCAGTGTCAGCCGGAAGTGGATAATTACACAAGTGTTGACACGCAAAACAATATGACATTTGGAGAGGGCAGAATAAATGGTTTTGTGGGGAATATTCATAAGCGCGTTTTTAATTGGATTTTCAGGGGCGATGATGCCCGGCCCCATGCTGGGGGTTGTCATTGACGGAAGCCTGAAAAAAGGGTGGACGGCAGGTCCCCTGACAGTATCAGGCCATGGAATACTGGAACTCACATTGGTTTTCTTTATGACATTTGGCCTGAAAGATTTCTTTTCCAATCCTATAGTTGCAGGAGTTATAGGACTTTTTGGCGGTGCCTTTCTTGCGTGGATGGGCTATGGAATGATAAAGTCCGTCATTAACAAATCGGTTTCCCTGGAGAATCAAAAAACCGGAAAAAGTGTTGGCATTAAGAATCTTGTATTAGCTGGAATACTTGTAAGTGCCACCAATCCATATTTCATTCTCTGGTGGGCACTTACAGGCATGGAATCCGTACGGCAGGCTTACACCACAGGAATCATAGGCGTTTTAGTGTTTTTCATAGGCCATATTTTATCGGACTTTACATGGTATACGGTTATTTCCACGGCCTTTTCCAAGGGAAAGAGATTTATAAATGACACCATATACCGTGGTTTAATATTATGCCTAGGTATATTCATTTCTGTATTTTCAGTATATTTTATAATCAGCGGCGGGAAGATGCTGTTTGGCGCTATTTAACGCTGATGACGGTACCGTTTGTTATCTTAACCAGGATTTCAGGGGTTAGCCTGAAAACGGCGTTGGGATTTCCCGCTGCCGCCCATATCTCTTCATACTGCATTAAGTCCTCATCAATATATGTATCTATGGGATATTTATGACCAACAGGAGGAACACCGCCTATAGCAAAACCGGTATGTTCCAGGACAAACTCCGCATCTGCTTTTTCAAGCTTTTCACCGGTGTATTCCTTAACCTTTTTTTCATTAACCCTGTTTGCACCGCTTGCGATAATCAGTATTGGTTTTCCGGATATTTTGCCTTTGAATATTAAGGATTTCGCTATCTGGCCCACCGTGCATCCGATTGAATCAGCTGCTTCCTGGGACGTACGGCAGGATTCCGAAAATTCAACTACATTAAGGTTCAACCCAAAATCATTGAGGACATTTTGCACTTTTTCAGAGCTTTTCCTTAAAGGTGATGACATAAGCTTTCCTCCTGATCTCATAAGCTATGTTTCATATTATAATTGCGCTGGATATACTAAATATAACATAAAATACTAAACCAGATGTAATTATTTGCAACCCATTATCATTTACAAACTTAAAGTCTTTGAGGAGAATTGTCAAATTTATTACCTTAAGTTACTATATATGGTCTTATTATAGTAATTTTTACAAATTTTGTTACTATGTAAAAGACAATGCTAATAAGTGGAAAAAATATTATAAATGTGTTACTATACTTTATGTAAATCATTCACAATAAATAATATTTTGGAGTGAAAAAATGTCAGACAAAGGCTACAAATTATGTGAATTGTTGACGATGGTACAGAAATTCTGTGAAGATAGGGACTGGGACCAGTATCACAATCCAAAAGATTTATCAATTGGTATTGTAACGGAAGCGGCTGAACTTATAGAACACTTCAGATTTAAGTCGATCGCTGAAATGGAACATATGCTCAAAGATTCAAGTAAACGAGAGAAAATTGCAGAAGAGTTGGCGGACATTTTATTTTTTATACTTCGATTTGCTCAGAAATATGAATTTGACCTGACAAAAGAATTTATTAGAAAGATGTCAATAAATGAATCAAAGTATCCAATAGATAAATTCAAAGGTTCGAACAAGAAATACACGGAGGCGTAGAGCATGAGACTATACGCAGGAACGTCAAACCAATTTATTCTGGATACTATTCAAAATCAAATTGCAGAAAAATTACGGGCTAGTTTTTTTAATTATTATAGATTTTATCCAAGTGAAGGAGAAATCCGTTCATGGAAAAATTCCTTGAAAGCCTTAACCTTAATGATACAATATGCAGGATTGTTAGACCATGGCATACTTCTTGAATACCAGTTACCAATGACATCCTTGAGGTTGGATTGTCTGATCTGCGGTAGAGATTATTACAATAATGATAATGCGGTTATAGTTGAACTAAAGCAATGGGACCGTTGCCAGGAGTCTAATGCAGATAATGAGGTTATGACCTGGTTAAACGGTACACTAAGAGATGTTCTCCATCCTTCTGTGCAAGTCGGTCAATACAGAATGTATCTTGAGGATACCAATACTGCCTTTTATGAAGGGGAAAATCCGGTAAAACTAAGTGCATGTGCATACTTACATAATTATCCCTATGACCCTGCAGATGTCATTTTTGCTGATAAGTTTCGTGAACCATTGAATCAAAATCCTGTATTTACAGAAGATGACGTGGATAAATTTAAATATTTCCTTGAAGAGCGATTAGTAAATGGCAATGGTACTGATGTCCTTATTAAAATCGAGAACAGTAAATACAGGCCAAGTAAGAAATTAATGGAACATATTGGTAGTGTAATAAGGGGCAAATCTGAGTTTATTCTTCTTGATGAACAAAAAGTTGTATATGACAGGGTTTTTGCTGAAGCAAAAAGCGGATTTCATAATAAGCAAAAGACAATTATTATAGTAAAGGGTGGTCCTGGTACTGGAAAATCAGTTATTGCTTTAAACTTAATGGCAGACCTTCTTCTTCAAAATTACAATGCACATTACGCAACAGGATCAAGGGCGTTCACGCAAACGTTAAGAGAGATAATCGGCAGGAGAGGCAGTGTACAATTTAAGTATTTTAACAGTTATGTAGATGCTCAGCCCAATGAAATCGATGTTCTTATCTGTGATGAAGCCCATAGAATTAGAAAAACAAGTAATAGCAGATTTACACCGATGTCCAGGAAATCTAATTTGGCGCAAATTGATGAATTAATACGTGCATCAAAAGTATGTGTATTCTTTATTGATGATTATCAGGTTGTTAGACCTGATGAGATAGGATCGGTTAATTATATCAAAGAATATGCAGAAAAAAACAAATGTAAAATAATTGAACATGAATTGGATGTTCAATTCAGATGTAATGGCTCTGAAGGTTTTATCAATTGGATTAATAATACCCTTGGTATAAAGAGGACAGCAAATGTTATTTGGCGACAAAATGAAAAAGATTTTGATTTTAGGATTTTTGATTCACCAGAAAGTGTGGAAAATGCCATAAAAGAGAAAATTAAGGCAGGTTATACTGGGAGAATGACTGCAGGATATTGCTGGAAATGGTCAGATCCTAACGATGATGGTACTTTACCTGATGATATTGTTATAGGGTCATACCGAAGGCCTTGGAATGCTAAACCAGAAGCCAGAAAACTTGCACAAAATATACCAAAAGCTACTTTATGGGCATATGATAGAAATGGGATTAATCAAGTAGGTTGTATCTATACTGCACAAGGGTTCGAGTTCGATTATGTTGGGGTAATTTTTGGCAAGGATTTAGTATACGATTTCGATTCGCAACAATGGATAGGTAATAAGGAATACTCTTATGATCCAGTAGTAAAAAGATCAAAAGACCTGTTTGTGGATTTGGTAAAAAATACCTACAGGGTTTTGTTAACAAGAGGTATGAAGGGTTGTTATGTTTACTTTGAAGATAAAAATACGGAAAGATTTTTCAAAAGTAGAATGGAATAGTAAAATCAGATAGGTTACCATTTGCTTAAAATTTAACCTGGATAAATCCTGTAAATGCTTTCAATTCAAGCATTTACAGGATTTATTATTATCTCTCCAATATTAATTTTAAATATACTACGATACAATTATATAAAATTTGTCATTTACAAGTTATCCAGGGAATATGTGAAACTTTGAAGAAAATGAAGTATAAACATGGTATTTGTGCAAAACTGGGTAAATATTATAGGAGACTTCAGGTAAAACAAGGACGAAAAAAAGTTCTAAATATAGAAGCACCAGGTTCTGCTTTCAACAGTAGCCGAATTCTGATATAATATCAAGGCTAGTTTACAACTGAAAAATGTAGCAATATGCTACCTGCTTAGGGAACAGAGGGGTTGACGATGAATTTTGTTACGTCTTTGGGCTTGATACTTTTGGGATTGGTTATAGGCCAGACTGTTAAAAAACTTGTCGAATTGAAGGTTATCAAAGAATCATTTCCGATAAAGAGGCTCATTAAACTTTTACAAAATATAGCGCTCCTGGGCTTGTCTCCGCTGGTTACATTGGGTGCATTCTGGGTTGTCCGGTTAAGCGATGCCAGATTAATAGCCCTGCCTGTTCTGGGAGTGGCAGCGCTTATTATAGGTGGAATCTTTTCATTTTTTGGGGCCAGGCTTTTGAAACTTGATAGGAAACAGCAGGGCTCAATGATTGTTTCCGGTTCCTTCTCAAATCTGGGGTCATTCGGATCCCTTATATGCTATGTACTCCTGGGAGAAAGCAGTTATGCGTATGTAGCCATGTACAGGCTTTTTGAGCACTTGGTTTACCATACCATAGGTTTCCCTGTGGCCAAACTTCATGGTGATGATTTCAGTAGCAATGAGCAAAACGGCGGACTGAAAGCCCTGAAGAAGGTACTGACCGATCCATATATAATTGTGTCCCTTCTCAGTATAATAATTGGCAGTTTGCTGAATATATCAGGGCTCCAAAGACCTGCCTTCTATAAAAACCTTAATGACATATTTATCCCGACGGTATCGGTGATTTTGGTTACAACCGTTGGTTTTAACATGAGACTTGGAGCAGTTAACAAGTACCTGAGAGAATGTATCGTGGTAAGCGTAATAAAGTATGTAATGGTACCGGTAATAATTATTGGAATTTCATATTTGCTGGGTCTTCATACCATTGAGGACGGAATGGTTTTTAAAGTTATCATTATTTTGTCCGCAATGCCAACGGCTTTTAACGCCCTTGTTCCTCCACAGATATATGGGCTTGATACCGATCTTGCCAACTCATGCTGGATTTTTACCACAGGTGTCCTTGTGCTGTTTATGCCTATATTTTATTTATTGGTATAAACAAAATTGTATTTATGAGTTTTGTGAGCAAAAGGTTCTGCGGTAGGCTGTAGGGGAGAGGGAAGTTACGCTTTTGAATACCCTTCCGAAATGCACTACGCTCTCAAAACCAACCATGTCGGCAATTTCGATAATTTTGCAATCCGATGTTTTAAGCAGTTTTTCCGCCTCGCGTATTCTTACCAGGTTCAGGTATTCAACAAAATTAAACCCGGTGATTTTCTTAAACAGCCTGCATAAATAGTAAGGGCTTATATAAAATGCTTCAGCAATATTTGTCAGGTTAAGAGGTTCACTGAAGTGGTTGTTTATATACTGAATAATCTGTGAAATACGCTGGTCCCCTACGCTATGGGTTTGAACCTGCGGATTTTTCCTTTGCTCCAGGTAACGGTTGACCAGGACAAGAAGCTCAATAAGGGAAGACTTTAAGTATGTTTCATACCCCAAAGCCTTTAGTTGTTCTTCCTGGACCATTTTATTGAGCAGATTCGTTACAACAACCTGTTCATGAGGTTTTAGCTCAATTACCGGGTAGCCGTTTTTAAACGGCTGCAGCAGGAACTCCTTCTCGCTTTCAGACCCCACATCCAGGAATTCATCCTTAAAATTTATCAGAAGCCTCTCGTGGTTTGGCTTACCTCTGTCTATGGTCCTGTGGACAACATTTGTGTCAATAAGCACCAGGCTACCTTTATTGACCTGATAAACCCTGTCTTCGATAAAATAACTCCTTTCACCGCTTAACAGGTAGTAAATTTCATATTGGTCATGGTAATGGTGAAAAGGCATGGTGAAATAGCCTTTTCGCTTTGAATGAGCTATATTGATCAGGTATTCAAGAGATCCGAATAGTGGACTTTCAATACTCATTAATCAAACCACCTCTTTAATATATTAACATATTTTATTTCGTAAATATAGCAATATTTGTTTAGTTTCTTTTAAATAAAACAAAAAAAGAGATGACTTTACCCGGCAGTTTACATACAATAACATTGAAAATTTGCTCAAAGAGTAGTTAAATAAACTTGTAGTGAAATTTAAATAAACATGTAGAGCAGTTTTTAAGCTACAGATCATCAGCTCCTTTATTCATTTTACCGGATCCTTTCAAAGAGCTGTGTAATGTTGCTTTTTATATGTCTTGATTTGATATTAGTTCAAAGGGGAATGGAATGAGACAGAACCGGTAAAGCTTTGCTTTATAGGTTTACATAAATTCAAAACATTTAACGAGGTGAACAGACATGCCAGATAGAAAAAAATACGCAATAGTGGGCGTTGGCGGACGTGCCAGGATGTATTACAGTGCCATAGCAGGCAAGTATAAAGACACCTGTGAACTTGTTGGACTTTGTGATGTCAACCAGGTGCGTATGGATCTTGCCAATAAAGCCATGCAGGAAGAATTCGGTGCAAAACCGGTAAATACTTATACATTTGACCGTTTTGAAGAAATGATCAGGACGGAGAAGCCCGATATAGTGATTGTTACGTCAATTGACCGCACTCACCATATTTATATTACCCGTGCCATGGAATTGGGCTGCGACGTAATTACGGAAAAACCCATGACCATTGATGAGGTAAAGTGTCAGACTATTCTTGACACCATCAAAAAGACGGGCAGGAACTTAAGGGTTACGTTCAACTACCGTTATGCGCCTCATAACACTAAAGTGAAAGAGCTTTTAATGAACAATACCATTGGCGATATTCTGTCCGTCCATTTCGAATGGCTGCTGGATACTAATCATGGTGCTGACTATTTCAGACGCTGGCACAGGGATAAGAGAAACAGTGGAGGATTACTGGTACATAAGGCAACCCACCACTTTGACCTGGTCAATTTCTGGCTGGGCACCCATCCCGATACTGTATTCAGTATGGGAGACCTGATGTTCTATGGAAGGGAAAACGCCGAAAAGCGCGGCATTACCAAATTCTACTACAGGGCTCACGACAGCGAGAATGCAAAGGAAGACCCATTCGCACTGCATCTTGAAAATATTCCTTCTCTTAAGGCAATGTACCTGGACGCTGAAAAGGAAGATGGTTACCTGAGGGACCAAAGCGTATTCGGCGACGGAATCAGTATTGAGGACACTATGGGAGTAATGGTCCGCTACAAGAATAATGCGATTATGACTTATTCCCTCAATGCATATATGCCCTGGGAAGGTTTCAGGATAGCCTTTAACGGAAATAAGGGACGTATCCAGGTGACCATTGTGGAAAACACATACCTCAATGCCGGCGGCGATATGGCAGAGGAAGGCGCCATACGCAAAAAGAGCATTACTGTTTTCCCGCTTTTTGGCGCTCCATATAATGTTCCCATTGAAGAAATAGAAGGCGGACACGGCGGCGGAGACGCAGTTATGCTGGAGGATATCTTCGGAACGCCGGGTAATGACCCTTATAACCGGGCTGCATCCCATATAGACGGTGCTATGTCCATTCTGACAGGAATTGCCGCAAACAAGTCAATAAGAACAGGCTTGCCTGTCAGGATCAAGGATTTGGTTGAGTTCTGATTTGACGTAGGTAGCGTTCTGATTGATTATCGGTTGAATTTTAGTAAAGCCTGCGGATGAGATTTATTAATGTAAACTTCGGATTATACAAAATTTCGGAGTATAAAGATTTCGGAGGTTATTATAAATGAAACGTGACGATACTTGCACGTTGTCATGTGCCTGGGGAGATATGGGAAACGGGTACTACAAAAACCCTGTTCTCAATGCTGATTACTCCGACCCTGATGTAATCAGGGTCGGAGATGACTTTTACATGGTTTGCTCTGATTTTCATTTTATGGGGATACCGGTGCTGCACTCAAAAGACCTGGTAAACTGGACAATAATCGGCCAGGTGTACCGCTCTCTTGACATTGATCCCTGTTACGGCAAAATGGAGGGTTATGGTAAAGGAAGCTGGGCACCTGCCATCAGGTATCACAATGGTTTGTTTTATGTATATTTCTGCACGCCAGATGAAGGACTTTACATGAGTACGGCAGAAAAGCCTGAAGGCCCTTGGAGTCCGCTCCATGAAGTAAAACGTGTTCACGGGTGGGAAGATCCCTGTCCTTTCTGGGATGATGACGGTAATGCATACCTGGGCCACAGCACATGGGGAGCAGGGCCCATAATCATTCATAGGATGAGTGAAGACGGCAAAAAACTGCTGGATGACGGTGTAATCGTTTATGTGGGAAAGATTGCGGAAGGAACGAAGATATATAAACGCAACGGCTATTATTATCTTGTTATTCCCGAAGGAGGAGTGGCAACCGGTTGGCAGACGGTGCTAAGGTCCAGAAGTATTTATGGGCCTTATGAACGTAAAGTGGTCCTGCAGCAGGGTTCCACCAATATAAACGGTCCCCACCAGGGAGCGTTGGTTGAGCTTGAATCCGGTGAAACGTGGTTTATGCATTTCCAGAGCACCGTACCTCTTGGAAGGGTTTGTCATCTCCAACCTGTGGAATGGGTGGACGACTGGCCCCTTATGGGCATTAATGCCGAACCAGTATCAATTTACAGGAAACCAAATGTAGCTGCCGGACAAGAGATTACCTTCCCTCAGACATCCGATGAATTTGACGGTGAACAGTTGGGATTACAATGGCAGTGGAACCACAATCCCGTCGATGAAAACTGGTCTCTTACAGCACGGCCTGGGTATCTGCGAATTAAAGCCATGCAGGCAGAAAGCATTATGAAGGCCAGAAATACTGTTACACAGAAATTGATGGGCTATAAAGGCGTAATCACCACGAAACTCAGCATTGAGTATATGGAAGACGGTCAAAAAGCAGGGCTGGCATTTCTGGGAGGAAAGGAAGAAAATTGGATAGGCGTGGAAAAAATGTATGGCAAATGTTTCATTACGGCAGTTACGGAAAATGTTGTATACCATGGTCCTGAAGCAGAAAGCAGCGATATATGGCTGAAATGCTGTATTGATGTTCACGGTGCCACAAACTTTTTCTTTAGCGAGGACGGCAACTGCTTCATACCTTTGGGAGGAAACTGCAAACTTGGATTAGGTTTCTGGAAAGGTGCGCGGCCGGCACTTTTTACTTACAACACCCTTTGTAATGGTGGATTTGCTGATTTTGACTGGTTCCATTACGAGCACGACGGCGGCATAAAATAACGGTGGTGAAAAAGATATTTTTTATCGTGGGAAGGAGACTGTTCAGTGAGTATTGACAGGTATGAACTTGTAAAGAGGCATAATCCAATACTTAAAAGTATTGACATAAATTCACCCTTGTCCGTAGGTAACGGCGAATTTGCATTTACAGCGGACGTAACAGGACTCCAGACGTTTTTTGATGAGTATTCACATATTCCATTATGTACTCAATCCCAATGGGGATGGCATTCTTACCCTCAGAAAAACGAAAACTTTTCGAGGGATAATCTAAGGATGCTTTTTTTTAATGTTAACGGCCGCCAGATTGGATATCCCGTCTCTCTCATAGGACAGGAGGAACTGTTCCACTGGTTGCGGCAAAGCCCCCACAGGTTAAACCTGGCTAATGTGGGATTTGATTTCCCGGGATTTGACGAAATATCCACGGATATAATTGATAAAGGCAGTATAGACCAGCAGCTTGATATGTGGAGCGGGACCATTAAAAGCAATTTCAGTGTTAATAGTGTCCCTGTAACAGTTGAAACCTGCTGCCACCCGGAATTTGACGCTGTGGCTGTAAGAATCCGGTCAAGGCTTCTCGGAGACAATAAATTAAGAATTCGTTGCAGATTTCCGTATGGTACCCATGAAAAAAACGCTTCTGACTGGAAAAGCGAGGACAGGCACGAAACTAAAATAATACAATCAGGTGATAATTTCGCTGACCTCCTGAGGATACTGGATAATGACAGGTACTTTGTAAGGATTTCTTTTTCTGAAGGTACAAAATTTTCTCAGACCGGAAAACATTCTTTTGTTCTCGAAGCAACAAGCGGTAACGGTTTTATTGAATTTACCTGCCTGTTTTCTCCCGTTCCCCTGAGAAGGACCATTTTGGGAATTGAGCAGGTAAAGGAAGCAAGCAGCCGTTACTGGGAGAGTTTCTGGCTGGAAGGCGGAGCTATTGAGTTGGCGGAAAGTGAAGATAAACGGGCATGGGAGCTGGAGAGGCGTATTGTGCTCTCCCAGTACCTTACCGCTATACAGTGTGCTGGTTCACTGCCACCTCAGGAAACAGGGCTTACATATAATAGTTGGTATGGAAAATTCCATCTTGAAATGCATTACTGGCATGCAGCTCATTTTCCTCTCTGGAACAGGCCTTCCCTTTTGGAAAAAAGCCTGTGGTGGTATGTGTCCATAATGGACAAAGCGGAAAGATGGGCTGCCTATCAGGGGTATGAAGGCGTGAGGTGGCCTAAGATGACTTCATATGATGGGTATGACAGTCCTTCCTGGATAGGGCCTCTTCTCATCTGGCAGCAGCCCCATCCCATAATATATGCAGAGTTGCTGTACAGGGCCAAACCCGGTAGTGACATACTGGAAAGATATAGGGACATTGTGTTCAAAACTGCTGATTTTATGGCATCATATACAGTTTATGACGAAAAGAATGACAGATATGTCCTTGGGCCGGCTCTCATACCTGCCCAGGAGAACCACAAGCCTGATATTACGCTAAACCCGACTTTTGAACTTGAATACTGGAGATTTGGGCTTGAACTTGCAAATCTGTGGAGAAAACGCCTGGGACTTAGTGAAAACCTCAGATGGAAAGATATAATTGGGAAACTTTCAAAACTGCCTGTGAAAGATGGGGTATACCTTGCCCATGAGAACTGTCCTGATACATTCACCGGGTTTAACTTTGACCACCCATCCATGTTATGCGCCCTGGGAATGCTTCCCGGCGCCATGGTGGACAGGAACGTTATGGAAGCCACTTTGGATAAGGTGCTTTCCGATTGGAAACTTGACGAGGTATGGGGTTGGGACTTTCCCGTTATGGCAATGACGGCGGCAAGGCTTGGAAAGCCGGAAAAAGCTATTGACATACTGCTTATGGATGAACCGAAAAATATTTACCTACCTAACGGCCACAATATGCAGGGCGGCAAAAACGAACTCTACATTTACCTGCCCGGAAATGGTGGGTTGCTTATTGCAGCGGCAATGATGGCCGCAGGATGGGACGGCTGTTCCGGCCAGGACACGCCGGGATTCCCTAAAGACGGGAAATGGAAGGTGTCATGGGAAAAAATTAATCCTTTGCCTTAACATAAAACTCTGGTACCAAAACAACGACATTTTCGTATGACAAATAGTATTAACTTTGAAATATAACTTTGAAGTACAAGTTTTATATAAATACCTACTTCACTTTCTTTTTTTGTTTTTTTTAGGATTAGTATTCTCCATATGTACAATATCTGTAAGTCAAAAAGTCTTATTCTTTATTTTGGCAAATGTGTGCATATCCTTTCTTGTTTGGCATGTACCCGGCATATAATGAATATATATAGTTTAGGAGTTGCATTGTGTTTATGTCATTTTTCAGTTTGCAATAACTGTAAATGTGAATTGTTAGATATGCCTTGCATAAGGTTTTTTAGTACAACGGAATTTTTATTGGGTAATGAAAGTTATTATGAAAGGAAATATTATGAAAAATCATACAATACTAAGTAAAATTAATGATTAGCAAGTGAAACCGAAAGTTAATAGAAATAAATGTATATAATGGCGCTTGACAAATTGACAAATTCGATATAAATTGTACGTACAAATAATAAATTGTACCTTCAATTCAAAGTATCTAATTATTTTCTCTACTTTTGTGTTCAACTTATGTGTCTAAAATGTGCCGGATTTCTTATCTTGAGTTCTTGACATAACATGAACAGCTGTATGTGGAACCAGGGAGGTGATTGAAGGCGCGAAAATCATCAATTTATTCAAGTCAGAAGGAATAAAAGGAGGATCAATGTGGCATTTTAGTAGTACAACCAAGTAAAAGAATGTAATTCTTTTATTAAATTTAAGGAGGGTTTACTATGCGAAAGCTACATACTATTCTGGCTTTGGTTCTGGTTTTCTCAATGGTAGTTTCTTTTGCAGGATGTAAAAATACAACTGGGGGTTCAAAAGGTACCACATCAAAAGAGCCTGTTGAACTGACACTGTGGGTCTTTAACGAACTGCACCTTAAAATGTATGAGTTTGGCGAAAAAGCATATAATGAAAAGCATTCTGATGCACCCATAAAGGTTAACATGGAAGTATATCCAAATGCGGATATGCATAATAAATTGCTGATTGCATACCAGTCAGGTACAGGTGCTCCTGACATTGCGGACTTGAACCTGAACTTCTTCACCAACTTTGTATCCGGTGGAGACTGGCTGGCTCCATTGAATGATGTTGTTGAAAAAGCTTTCAGCAATTGGAATTTTGAGAAATCAAGGTTTGAGTTATATAAGATAGGAGACAATTATTATGGATTGCCAACCCATGTCGGCGCCACGGTTGTTTATTACAACATGGAAATCATTGAAAAGGCCGGGTTAACCATTGAGGATATCAATAAAATTGAAACATGGGATCAATACTGTGAAATAGGTAAAACCGTTCTGGAGAAAACAGGTATTCCAATGACATGCTTTGAGACACAGAATCAGAGACCTTTCTGGCCATTGATAGTCCAGCATGGTGGTGACTACCTGACCAAGGAAAGTGAAGTCATCCTTGACAGCGACAGCAATATAGAAGTACTGGAATACATGAAGAAGATGTGGGATGACGGTATAGCCATAGCTGCAGGCGGCGGAAGCACCGCAGCTGAAGAGTTCTTTACTTTCATGGATTCCGGAAGTGTGGCTTCACTCATAATGCCGGCTTGGTATATGTCCAGGTTCCTGAGCTACATGCCTAACCTGAAAGGTAAGATTGCCATCAGGCCGATGCCTGTATTTAAGGCTGGTGAACCAAGGACGGTAGGTATAGGTGGTACGGCTACAGCAGTTTCAAAGAGCAGCAAGTATTTGGATATAGCCAAAGAGTTCTTGTATGAATCAAAACTTACTTATGATGCTGCAGTAAACATCTGGGAGTCCCTGGCATTTGACCCTGTCAACCTGGATGCATGGAAGGACGAAAAGTTATTGAAGCCGTCAGAATATTTCTATAATGAGTCTTTCTTCGAAATAATGGCTCCCTACATGTCCGGTGCAGTTTCTCCGGCCAATGCGAAACTGTCGGCTGATGCCCAGGACGTTGTTATGAACAGCGTAATGCCGGATGTATTCATTAGCGGTTCCAAGACCCCGAGAGAAGCCCTGGTGTCAGCGGCCAATGAGCTGAGGGCTAAGCAATAATTGCAATAATTAAGGGTATAATAAAATAAAAGGTGGGATAGGCAGGAGGAGAAATCCTGCTGCCTATCTTATTTATAAGAAGGGATTAAGTATGCAGAAGAGTGGGATCATACGCATTAAAAGCATCTTTTATAATAAGAATATCGCGCCTTATATTTTTTGTCTTCCTTTTGTTATATCATTTTTCCTTTTTTTCTTTTATCCGATTTGTACGTCAATATATATGAGTTTTATGAAAGTCATAACATTGGACAATATGGAGTTTGTTGGGCTCAAGAACTACTCCAGGCTGTACAATGAGCATTTCTTAAACGCCATTAAGTTAAGCACCATCTATACATTGAGCATGGTAATTTTAATGATGGTTTTTCCTGTGACCATTGCGGGTTTACTAAACTCAAAAAGTCTAAGGTTCAGGAATTTTTTCAGGTCAGCCATATTTGTACCTACTTTGACATCGGTTATTGTGGCAGGTATTGCGTTCAGGATGATTTTCGCTGATATAGAAAGCGGCTTTATAAACTCGATTATAATAAGTTTGGGAGGCAAGGCTGTACCTTTTAAACAGTATTATTGGACCGGCATTTTAATTATGGTGGTATTGGCATTCTGGCGTGATTTGGGCATTAACATGGTATATTGCCTTTCAGCGATGCAAACTATACCCGAGGAATTATATGAGTCCGCAAGAATCGATGGAGCCAATGATATCTCTATTTTCAGACATATAACTATTCCGTCTATCAAACCCATTTTGATTTATATACTTACGTTAACAATTATAAATGGTTACAGAATGTTTACAGAAGGTTATGTATATTGGAATGAAGCCACACCAGGTGGTAACGGTTTGACCATTGTAAGATATATTTACCAGCAGGCGTTCCAGAAAAATGATATGGGACTTGGTTCTGCAATAGGAGTAGTACTTTTGTTCATTATACTTACAATAAACTTGATACAGCTTAAGTCGTTCGGGTTATTCAGAAAAGGAGATGACTAATATGAAGACAAGGAACAGGATTGTTTCAGGGGTTCTGCTGGTTGTTTTCATAATCATAGCGGTAATAGCCCTTTTCCCGATATATTATTTGTTCATGGCCTCTTTACAGAAAGGCGAAACCATGTTCAGCGGTGGCATGAAACTATTTTTCGATCCCGCTATAATGAGTTTTAAAAACTATGCGGCAATTGTCACATACCGCGACGGCTTATATTTATCCTGGTATAAAAACAGCCTGATTACTACGGTGATGTATACTTGCTTTGGATTATTCTTTACCTCTTTGGTAGGCTACGGTCTGGGAGCTTATGATTTCAAGTTGAGGAATGTTATATTTGTAATGGTATTAATTGTAATGATGATACCACTGGAAGTTCTGATGCTTCCCCTTTATAATTTAATCGTGCGTTTGAGAATTATTGATACTTACTGGGGAGTAGTAACACCGTTTATGGTAGCGCCGGTTGCAATATTTTTCTTCAGGCAATACGTATCGGGTATTTCGAAAGATTTTTTAGAAGCTGCCAGGATAGACGGTTGTACCGAGTTTGGTATATTCTTTAGAATAATGGTTCCCATAATGAAGCCTGCTTTTGGCGCTATGACCATTTTACTTTCCATGCAGCAATGGAATTCTTTTCTCTGGCCCCTTATAGTACTGAGAACGAATAGAAATTTCACTATAAATGTTGGTTTGTCTTCTTTGCTGAATATGTACTCCAGTAATTATGAAATATTGTTTTCCGGAGCAATATGTGCTATTGTACCAATATTAGTGATTTTTGTTTTCAACCAGCAGTTCTTTATTTCAGGACTGACTGCAGGTGGTATCAAAGGCTGAGCCTATACAATAAATGTTATACAACCTAAGGAGGAGTAAAAATGGCAAATCAAATCATCGTAAACGCTATGGCGGAAAAAGACCAGATAAGCAGAATGATTTACGGGCATTTTGCTGAACACCTGGGCAGGTGTATTTATGACGGTTTCTATGTAGGAGAGGATTCTCCCATACCCAATATTGACGGTATGAGAATCGATATTATTGAAGCCCTGAAGAAAATAAAAATACCCGTTCTCCGTTGGCCAGGCGGATGCTTTGCCGATGAATACCACTGGAAAGACGGTATCGGTCCAAAATCAGAACGGAAGTTAATGATAAATACCCATTGGGGCGGCGTTGTGGAGAATAACCATTTTGGCACCCATGAATTTTTCAGGTTGTGCGAATTGCTGGAAACTGAACCATATATATGCGGAAATGTCGGCAGCGGAACCGTGCAGGAAATGTCAGAGTGGATTGAATACATAACCTTTGACGGCAGGTCTCCCATGGCGGACTTGAGAAGGAAAAACGGAAGAGAAAAACCATGGAAACTGAAATACTTCGGCATTGGAAATGAGAACTGGGGCTGCGGCGGAAGGATGCCGGCTGAATATTACGCATATGAAGTAAACAGGTATAATTTATATGCCAGGGATTATGGAGACAACAAGCTGTACAGGATCGCCTGTGGTCCAAGGTCCGACAATTATCACTGGACCGAGGTAATGATGAGGGAAGTATCCATGTATTTTGATGCCATTGCGCTCCACTATTACACGAGAATAGCGGATCCTGTTTATGCCCATGTATTGCCTGACGGTAACAGGATGTACCTGCGCAATAAGAACATTTCGAGAGGATCGGCCACGGAATTTGACGAGTCTGAATGGTTCAAGATTATGAAGGCCAGCATTTATACAGAAACGTTGCTCAATAAACATGAGGCCATCATGGATAAATACGATCCTGAAAAGAGAGTCGCTCTTATAGTTGATGAATGGGGAACCTGGTTTGATGTGGAGCCGGGAACCAATCCGGGTTTCCTGTACCAGCAGAATACATTGCGAGACGCTCTCGCTGCAGGTATCAGCCTGAATATCTTCAATAACCATTGTGACCGTGTACGCATGGCCAATATTGCTCAAACGGTGAATGTGCTGCAGGCCATGATCCTGACGGAAGGCGAAAAGATGGTTCTGACGCCTACGTATCATGTTTTTGACATGTACAAGGTACACCATGACGCAAAATTGCTGGATTTCGCCCTTCTGTCCAATGATTATGAATATGATGGAACTAAGCTTAAACAGATTAATGCTTCCGTATCAAAGGCGCATGACGGCTCCATTAACATGACCATATGTAATATTGACCCCAACAGGCCAGCAGATATATCCTGCTATATTGAAGACTTTGGCGCACTGGACAAAATCACCGGAACAATACTGACAGCCAGAGAAATGAACGCGAGAAACACCTTTGATGAACCGGATAACCTGAAACCGGAGAGCTTCAATGGCTTTGAGGTAAACGGGAACAAGATCAGCATTCATATGCCCTCCAAATCCGTTGTCCTGCTGACTGTTAAACCATAATACAGGTGCTTTAAATGGACATAAGAATAGCCGATGAATGCGAGCATTGTTTAAAAAAGGAATTATCCGATGAGGAGTATTATGAAATCATCCGGGAATGTACAGATATAGTACCGCCGGAAAAGAGGGCAGATGCAAATACTTACCAGCAGCGCCTGCTGATGTGCAGCAGATGCGAATATTTGCAAAATGGCATATGCCGCATGTGTGGGTGTTTTGTCAGAATAAGGGCTTTTGTTGCTGAAAGCAGGTGCCCCATGAATAAGATACCGTGGTAAATTAACAAGGTGCTGTGCTGATTTTAATGGCAAGGGCAAACTCAACAAGTTTTGCCCTTGTCTTTTGGCTTCAGAATGCATAATTACACTTAATGCAAAAAATGCTATAATAAAAATTAAGATTTTTATAAACTTCAGTATATAAGAATGGAATGTCTGGTTATGGATAATGAAAGGTTAAGGAAGCAAATTGAGTTTATTGTGGAGATTGACAAGCTGAAGCAGGTGCTCAGGCAGAATGTTATTACCGGCGGTTCAAGAAATGAAAACGACGCGGAGCATTCATGGCATATGGCTGTAATGGCCATTTTACTTTCTGAATATGCCGGGGAGAAAAACCTGGACCTTTTGAGGGTAATGAAGATGATTCTTATCCATGACATAGTGGAAATCGATGCCGGCGATACATTTTGCTACGATGAAAAAGGTTATGAGGACAAGAGTGAAAGAGAGGAAAAGGCAGCAGAGAGGCTTTTCAATATATTGCCGGAAGACCAGGCCCGGGAGCTGTATGTCCTCTGGAAAGAGTTTGAGGAACTGAAAACGCCGGAAGCCAGGTTTGCCGCCTGTTTGGACCGGTTTCAGCCTTTGCTGCTTAATTACAATACCAACGGACATACATGGCAAAAGCCGGGGGTTACAAGCGAAAAGGTATATAAGCGAAACGGTATACTTGAAGATAATGCACCGCAGCTTTGGGAATTAGCGAAAGAAATAATAGAAGATTCCATAAATAAGGGAATTCTGAAACGGTAGTTAATTACATGACGTTGCTTTTCAATAATTGGCATTCTTATTGAAAAGAGGGTACTAATTATTTATAATTGAAGTAGTTTTTTGATAATACCTAAAAAATTCACATCCCGATACTGTACTTGGGGAAAAGGTGGTAAATACAGATGCAACATCATATTGATAATAAAATATATCACATCGAGATACTCCCGCCCAAGCAGGATTCACAGAAGTTGGAAGCTGACCTTCAGACTTTTGCAGACAAGTTCAATAAGGTTATGGAAAACGGTTACTGTGCATGTATTCCAGACAATGCGATGGGGCATCTGTACTTTCAGGCGGTTGAAGTAATAGAAGAACTGGGGCTTGAAATAAGGCCGGAACAAGTGATGATACATCTTAATGCTTTTCATACAAAACAGGATCTGCATAATATTCTGGACACATGCCAGTCATGGGGTGTGAAATATCTCCTGGTTGTCAGCGGCGACGGCTCCGAACGCCTGCCGAGACTGAAACCTGAGGATATCGGTGCCGAAGGAGAGGTAAAAGCGGTAACTTCCGTTGAACTCTTAAGATACATAGAAAAACAATATCCAGGCGTTTTCACGATGGGTGTTGCCTTTAACCCTTATGAACCCCATGATTTTGAGTTTGATAAGCTTGCGAGGAAGTTAAAAGCCGGGGCAAAATTCATAATAACCCAGCCCATTATTGAGAAGAATGCCATTGTGGATGAATTGCTGGAAAAATATCCTGACGTGCCTGTTATTATTCAGGCATGGATGAGCAGAAAGCTTCACCTTATGGCAGAAGCGGTGGGACACGAGATTCCCGAAAACACGGAATATGATCCCATTGAGAATCTGAAAATGCTGATTAAGACATATCCCAAATGTGGTTTTTATTTGACGATTCTTGGCTTTAAAACGCAATTTCCCTTGATAGGAAAATTGTGGACTTGATTGAAGTTGATATAAAACTAGACCGGAGGCTGTTTATGATTATAATCGGAGAAAAAATCAACAGTACACTGAAAGCTATAAGACCGGCCATGGAAAACTACGACTCACAGGCCATCATAGACCTGGCCAAAAGGCAGTATGAAGCCGGTGCATCGTACATAGATGTAAATGCGGGAATGTTTCATGATAGTGAACCTGAAAAGCTTGTGTGGCTTATAGACACAATCCAGGAAGCAATTGACGCTCCTTTTGCCATAGATTCACCAAATCATGTGGCTATAGAAGCTGCCCTTAAGGCCAATAAGAACGGCAAACCCATTATTAACTCAATAACTGACGAAACTGAAAGATTCAACGCCATTATGCCTCTGGCCGTTCAATATAAAACCAGAATAATCGCCCTTTGCATGGATGACGAAGGCATGCCTGAAACATCTGACGAAAGGGTTAAAATAGCGGAAAGGCTTATTGAAAAATTAACAAAGGAAGGCCTGCCGTTGGATGACATATTTATCGACCCTCTTATTAGGCCTATCGGGACGGGATCGCAAAATGGCATAGTCGCCCTTGAAACAATACGCAAGGTAAGGAGCGAATTTCCCGGGGTTCATATTACGTGCGGCCTTAGCAATATTTCTTTCGGCATACCTGCCAGAAAGCTAATGAACCAGGCATTTCTCATAGCCGCAATGACCGCCGGCATGGATTCGGCAATCCTTGACCCATTGGATAAAAAGCTCATGTCTTTTATATATGCGACAGAAGCCCTGCTCGGGCTGGATGACTTTTGTATGAATTACCTTACCAAATTCAGGGAAGGTGAACTGGAAGTATAACACACATGGATAGTTCTCCTGACTGCTGTAATAAGGTTACAGACAAAGGAGGACTGTTTTTCTGACTGATAAACTGGAAAAAGAGGATGTTTCATGTTTGATAAGCAAACTATCCAGGCTGACAACAAACAGGATTTTTACAGGCAGCTTAATGAATACTTTACCGCATTAATCAGTGAAGATTCGGACTGGCTTGCAGGTCTGTCCAATGCCTCAGCTTTATTGTACCAGTTGATGCCCCACATAAACTGGGCTGGTTTTTACCTGCTTAAAAATGGAGAACTGATATTGGGGCCGTTTCAGGGGAAACCGGCATGTGTGCGCATTCCCCTGGGCAGGGGGGTATGCGGTACGGCTGCATTAAAACGGGAGATACAGTTAGTGGAAGATGTTGATTATTTCCCGGGGCATATAACCTGTGACCCAGCATCAAGATCTGAAATTGTTGTGCCAATTATACACCAGGAAAAACTTATGGGCGTGCTTGATATAGATAGTCCGGTAAAAGCAAGATTCGATGAAGATGATGCCGTTGGATTACAAGGCTTTGTTGATATCTTGAACCGGTATATCGATTGGCCCGAACACTTTTAACAGGTGAAGTGAGACAGGGATATGGATGCAGGATGGTTCCCGTAAGTATAAGTAAACATGGGGAATAAGGGAATCGTCTTTTTATTCGCATGTTTTGCCTGTGCAAATGTCTGAACAGGCAAATTGCGGGCGTGGTAAGTCAGGGGTACTGTTCCTCTGTCTGAAAACTTTCTCTGTCTGGATTTTTAGTATGGACAATGGCAATAAATAAAATAAAAAAAATACATATGAAAGGAAGGATTGTGCCATGAAACAAATGATCCTGAACACCGACATAAAAAAAGGAAAGATCAACAAAAACATTTACGGCCATTTCTCTGAACACCTGGGCAGATGTATTTACGGCGGATACTGGGTTGGTAAGGACTCACCCATACCTAATACCGACGGAATCCGTAATGATGTAATTGAAGCTCTCAGAGAAATGAAAATACCGGTTTTAAGGTGGCCGGGAGGTTGCTTCGCGGACGAATACCACTGGATGGACGGTATCGGACCTTATGAGGAACGTCCCAGAATGATAAACACCCACTGGGGAGGCGTCATTGAAAATAATCATTTCGGCACCCATGAATTCATGAGGTTGTGCGAGCTAATCGGCGCAGAACCCTATATTTGCGGTAATGTGGGCAGTGGCACAGTACAAGAGATGCAGCAGTGGGTAGAATATATTACCTTTGACGGCGAATCTCCCATGGCTGATTTGAGAAGGAAAAACGGAAGAGAAGAACCCTGGAAGTTAACCTATTTTGGTGTTGGCAATGAAAACTGGGGCTGCGGCGGAGGCATGCGGGCTGAATACTATGCGGACGAATACAGGAGATATGCCACATATATAAGGAATTTCGGAGACAACAAGATTTACAAAATTGCATGCGGTCCAAACACCGACGATTACCATTGGACTGAAGTGCTTATGCGTGAAGCTGGCCGAAGGATGCATGGCTTAAGCCTCCATTATTATACGGTTCCCAATGATTGGGTAAATAAAGGGTCAGCTACGAATTTCACCGAAAAAGAATGGTTTAATACCCTGAAAAAGACACTCCGCATGGATGAATTGATTACCAAGCATTCAACCATAATGGATAAATATGATCCGGATAAAAGAGTTGGCCTGATAGTAGACGAATGGGGCACCTGGTACGATGTTGAGCCCGGTACAAATCCCAGATTCCTTTATCAGCAGAACACATTGAGGGATGCACTGGTTGCAGGCATTAACCTGAATATTTTCAATAACCATTGCGACAGAGTACAAATGGCAAACATTGCCCAGACGATCAATGTACTGCAGTCCGTCATTTTGACTGAGGGCGATAAGATGATTCTTACACCTACCTATCATGTATTTAACATGTATAAGGTACACCAGGATGCATGGCTTCTGCCCATTACATTAGAATGCGGCGAGTATGTGCTTGATGGTGAATCAATTCCTCAGGTCAACGCTTCTGCTTCTATCAATGAAGAAGGTGTCATCAATATTTCTCTGTGCAATCTGGACCCCAATGAGACTGCTGAAATCAAATGCAATATAAGGGGCAATGCAGGAAAAGAAGTAACAGGTACAATTCTTACTGCACCTGTCATGAATGCTCATAATACATTTGATAATCCGGAGAATATCAAACCGGAAGTATTTGACGGCGCCAAACTGGAAAATGACAATCTTCTTATATCCTTGCCGCCCAAGTCAGTTGTTGTAGTGACCATTGCCTGATTTTTATTCCTGGATAAGTGAGTAAATCCAATCACTTATCCAGGTTTTTTATTTCTTATGAGGGGAAGATGTGAATGGCAAAAACAGACGAATGCAAGGGATGTCAGAGAGACGCCTGGCTTTCGGATGAGGAAATTGAGTTGATTTATAAAAACGCTATTGAGTCAATGGACACGGAATTAGCCGATGACGAGGTTTATAAAGCCCGGTTGGATAAATGTTTTGAATGCAATGCCCTTTTATACGGGGCTACATGTGTGCACTGCGGTTGCATTGTGCAGGTAAAGGCAAGGGTTTTAAATGCCAGCTGTCCTTATCCGTTCCAGCCGAAATGGTAGGCTATGATAGAACACAGTTGCCAGTAAAAGACTGGTTAGCAACAGATAAAACTTTGTAAAAATGAATAGTGAGGAGGTTAACCATGGAAAAGGCAAAGTTGACCATTGACAGGGATTTTATAATTGCGCCTGTGGACAAACGGTTGTACGGAACGTTTATTGAACCTATAAGAAATATTGTATATGGCAACATGTATAATCCTGAACATCCGGAAGCTAACGAACAGGGATTCAGAAAAGACATTATGAGGCTCCTGAAAGAGCTAAAAACCACCCTTATTCGTTATCCAGGAGGAAACTATGTTTCCGGTTATCACTGGACCGATGGTATCGGCCCGAAAGAAAAGCGGCCCGTTCGTTTTGACAAGGCCTGGAGAGCCATCGATACCAATCAGGTAGGCATAGACGAGTATGCCAACTATATGAAAGAGCTTGGCGTTGAATCTATGCTGGCGGTCAATCTGGGAACCGGTACGGCTGAAGAAGCAGCAAATGAAGTAGAATATTGCAATATGGAGTCAGGTACATACTGGAGCGACTTAAGACGCAAATACGGAAATGAGAAACCCCACGGGATTAAGCTCTGGTGCCTGGGAAATGAAATGGACGGCCCATGGCAGATAGAGCAGAAAACCCCTGATGAGTATGGCAGGATAGCATATGAAGCGGCCAAAATGATGAAATGGGTGGACCCTGACATTGAACTTGTAGCCTGCGGAAGCTGCACCAATGTCCCGGGAATGAAAACGTATCCTGAATGGGATAGAATTGTTTTGGACCACTGTTACGAACATGTGGATTACCTGTCTTTGCACCGTTACTACTCATATGACCGCAATGTCACCATGGTTTGGGAAAACCCATTCTCTATAGAAGATATTTCGTACCTTTCAAAAGATCTGACAAGCTATCTTGATACGGTAATTGCCGCTGCTGACTTTATCAAAGGCAAAAAGCGTTCTGGTAAAGTAATGTACATTTCCTTTGATGAATGGGGAGTTCAGACAAGTACCAATGTAGCGCCTGCAGATTGCAACTGGACGGAAAAAGTTACAAGCAAATTCAGGGCGACAAATGTGATAGATGCAGTGCTTTTTGGTATGTTCCTGATAACCTTCCTGAACAGGTGTGACCGGGTGAAGATTGCATGCCAGTCCATAGTTATCGGAAGTATGATTGCGGCAGATCCAAATGGAGGATGCTATAAGCAGACAACATTCTACCCATTCCAGCATGCGGCTACATATGGACATGGCATAGCCCTTCAGCAAAAACTCGTAAGCCCCCTTGTTGCCACTGAGCATTTTGGTGAGCAGCCTTCCGTTCAGACTGCTGTTGTTTATAATCCTGAAGATGACACAATTACTGTATTTGCCATCAACCTCAATCTGCGGGAAGGCGTGTTGTTTGAAAGCGATTTCCGCGCCTTTGGTGATGTAGAACTTATCGAACATATTCAGATATATGATGATCAGCCTCTGGCCGGCAATACATTTGAAAATCCTCTGAGGATTGTACCCAGAACGGTGGAAGAAAGCAAGAAAGGCGATATTGTACTACCGAAACTATCCTGGAACGTTTTGAGATATAAAATCAGATAATAAGAATAAATAAGGGATAAGTTAATTTGAATACAGTGATGATAAATTTTATAATTAAAACCTGATAACCATAGAATCCGGATTGAATTAAGCATCTATACGGGCGTAGCAATTACGCCCTTTAATTTTATTATAATGGTTTATGTGTTTTCATGTATTACACATCTTTCACGTACTAAACATCTGTTTATTGATATACTTCATACAACGACTTTGCAAAATCGGCTTTGTGATACTTAATATATTACTATAATGCTGTAAAGAGCAGTTTGTGTTATAATATTCGATATTGACAACGAAATGACATTACAACTTTAAATGAGGACAAACAAAATGCGAATGACCAGAAAGACAGCTAATTTGACACTCTTAATTATATCTGCCATCTGGGGGTTGGGATTTATTCTCACAAAAACAGCCCTGGAAGCCAATGTGACGGCGGGGTTTATTAATTTTACCCGGGGGTTGATTTTTACTGTACTGGCCCTTATATTCTTCCGAAAGAAAATATTCAGCATGACGGTTTCTGATTTTAAGATAGGTTTGTATGCCGGGTTGATTAATTTTGCCGGGTTTATAACCCAGACCATCGGCATGAAGTATACCACTCCGTCCAATAATGCATTTATAACTGCCACTTATATAGTCATCATTCCTTTTATTGCATGGATAATGTATAAAAAGCAACTGGATGCTATTAATTTTATATCAATAGCAATCTGCCTGCTGGGCATGGCCGTGCTGACAGGGGTTACTGCCAAAGGTCTCAACATAAATACAGGGGATATTTATACGGTTGTCTGCGCTTTTTTTTATGCATGGTCCATTGCATATATAAGCCATGGGCTGAAAAATACAGACCCCACCATAGTGGCGTTTATGATGGCACTAACGCAGATGGCCGGCGGAATATGCCACTTCATTGCAATTGAGGGCGGCAGGCTTGTTGACGTTAATTGGCAAGTTGCTGTTTTACCTCTTGTTTTAATGGGAGTTTTCTGTTCATTTACGGCACAGACATTCCAGGTAATTGCCCAGCAGCATACAACGGCAACGAGTGCCGGGCTTATTATGATGCTGGAAAGCGTTTTTGGCAGCCTGTTTTCAGTTATTTTTGGTTTTGAACCCCTTACTTTCAATATGGTTGCCGGCGGCGCCATAATATTGGTGGGGCTTGTCATTACCGAAACAAAGAGATCATTAACTTTTGCCCTCGTAAGAAAATTCCACGCCTTCATAAAGCTTCACTGATAGTATGAATACTTGAATAAATGTTCAAATTTTTATTGACTTTTTTAGAAAAAACGTGTAATTTAAAATTAGATATGAACACTTATTCAAGTGTTCAAACGAAATATACTTATGCCGGCAGTGTAGTTTTACCGGCGAAGTTTACGAAAAATTAACACTTATCAGATACAAAAATTAACACGAAAAGGGGTGATTAAGTGGCAAGAAAGAAACAGGATATTGAAAGATGTGACTGCGATGTAATCCACGAGGAAACTGTTAATCTTGTAAGAAACAAGATGCCCAGGGAAGAAACACTTTATGATCTTGCGGAGCTTTTTAAAATCTTCGGTGACACCACCAGAATAAAAATCCTTTGGGCGCTGAACGAAGCTGAAATGTGTGTCTGTGACATTTCAAACCTCTTGAACATGACACAGTCGGCCATATCACACCAGTTAAGGGTGCTTAAACATGCCCACCTTGTGAAGAACAGGAGGGAAGGGAAAATCGTTTATTATTCCCTTGATGATGAGCATGTCAAACAAATATTTGACCAGGGGTTGATCCATATCAACGAAAAATAAAAACAGATATAGAGAATAGAAAGGTTGGATTTATGAATAAGAAAACATTAATAATAGATTGTCCTCATTGTGATTGCTGTGTTGACCATGTTGCCGGGAATGAAGAATCAGTAGAATCCGGCAAAAAAGGACGAAAGGTCATTGACGCAATCAGGAAAAATTTTTTCAGTAACGATTTAGTCAAATTGATAACCGGTGGCGCCTTATTTGCCATTGGCCTATTGTTTGACTTTCAGGACAAGGTTGAATTAGCGTTATTTCTTATCAGCTATATAATACTTGGTGCTGATGTAATTAAGGGGGCCATAAAGGGTATATTGCGGGGCCAGGTGTTCAGTGAACATTTTTTGATGAGTATAGCAACTGCTGGTGCGTTTTTGATCGGAGAATACCCGGAAGGTGTGGCAGTAATGCTGTTTTACCTGGTAGGTGAAATGTTCCAGGACATGGCTGTGGACCATTCAAGAAGGTCAATAAGCTCCCTGATGGATATACGGCCTGATTATGCCAACCTTGCAGACGGAGATGAAATAAGGAAGGTCTCTCCCGAAGAAGTAAATATTGGAGACATCATAATCGTCAAGCCCGGGGAGAAAATTCCCCTTGACGGAAAGGTTACAGACGGGGACTCTATGGTGGATACGTCGGCATTGACGGGGGAATCGGTTCCGCGGCATTTAAAACCGGGAAGTGACGCATTAAGCGGGTTTATAAATTTAAACGGCGTATTGACCATTCAGGTAACCAAAAGTTTTGAGGATTCGGCTGTATCCAGGATTCTTGACCTGGTACAAAATGCTGCCGGCCGGAAAGCGAAAACCGAACACTTTATTACTAAGTTCGCAAAGTATTATACTCCTGTGGTTGTGTCAGGTGCAGCCTTGCTGGCCGTTGTTCCACCTTTGATAATTAAGGGTGCAACTTTTTCAGAATGGGTATACAGGGCTCTTGTGTTCCTTGTAATATCCTGTCCATGCGCACTTGTCATCTCAATCCCTTTGGGTTTCTTCGGAGGTATCGGTGGAGCGTCGAAAAGGGGTATACTGGTCAAGGGAAGCAATTACCTTGAAGCGCTGAATAATGTGGATACGGTAGTCTTTGACAAGACAGGCACGTTAACCAGGGGTGTATTCAAGGTTACAGATATGAAAACTGCAAACGGGTATACGGAAAGTGAACTTATAAAACATGCCGCGTATGCAGAATATTACTCCAACCACCCAATAGCCAATTCCATCAAGACAGCTTATAGCGAAGCAATAAATAACCAGGTTATTGAAAACTATGAAGAAATCGCAGGCCACGGCGTGAAAGCAAACATAGGTGGAAGGCAGGTTCTGGCAGGGAATACACGGCTAATGAAGAATAATGGCATTGCGTATGAAGAAAATGATGCTGCCGGAAGCGTTGTGCACGTGGCAATAGACGGCGATTATGCCGGGAGTATTGTAATTTCCGACGAAATCAAAGAGGACTCTGCTGACGCCATAAAAGAGCTTAAATCCCTTGGGATAAGGAAGACCGTTATGCTAACCGGCGACCACACGGCTGTGGCTGACAAAATAGGGAAGCAACTGGGCTTGAGTGAAATTTATGCTGAACTGTTGCCGGCAGACAAAGTCGACAAACTTGAGATGCTGAGCTTGAATAATTCCGGGGGAAAACTCGTCTATGTAGGTGACGGTATTAATGACGCTCCCGTATTGGCAAGGGCAGATATCGGAATTGCTATGGGAGGATTAGGCACAGACACGGCCATTGAAGCGGCAGACGTTGTTATCATGACTGACGAGCCTTCAAAAGTTGCTACTGCCATAAAAATCGCAAAAAGGACCAGGAAAATAGTGTACCAGAATATCCTGTTCGCTTTTGGCATAAAGCTTATGTTTCTTGTAATGGGCGCATTCGGGATAACCACCATGTGGGAGGCGGTCTTTGCGGATACAGGTGTGGCCCTGCTGGCCGTATTTAATGCATTACGGGTAATGAACACAAAAAACCTGTAACATTGTTAAAAGAACGGATGAGACATGGGGACGGTTCTTCTGTTGTGTCCAAAGGATGCGACAGTAGAACCGTCCCCGTGTCTTAAAAAACCTGACGTCTTAATTTATTTGAACAACCATATACAGATATTAACTTGCAATATGAACAAAATTATTATATAATAAAATACAAAATTACTAACTTGAACCTCCAGCAATTCTTCTTGTGATATTTCAGTTTGCATTATTTTGTTGCTTCTTAAGATGAACATCATGGTTACTAAATCGTCTTACTCATAATGGAATAAAAAACCTATATCACCATTATATAGAAACTTATTCCGCCTAACGGAAGGTGATTATGAGAAGGTTTGGCATTGGCTTTACAAAAAAACTGAATGACATGAGCCTTAAATATAAGCTTCTTGTACTTTATCTCGTGTTCATTTTTATTCCCATCACCATTAATAATTTGCTGTTTTATAACAGGATATCCAACGATGTGATGTCCACCAATATGAACAGGATTACATCATCTGTGGAGAAGACAAAAAACGAGTTCAGGCGAATGGTTAATGGAGTAATGACACTGTCCCATGCAATTTACAAGGAAGATAACCTGTATAGTTTACTTGACAGGGAATACTCCAATTTGAACGAATATTTTACGTATTACAGGGATTACCTTAGACCCATGATGGATAAATACCTGATTGCATATGATATTATTGAAAATATTTGCATTTATACGAATAATCTCACCATTCCCGAAGCAGGTTCTTATTGCCAACTGAATGATAATGTCAGGAAAAGCAGCTGGTTCCTTAAATTAGCGGATTTTGACAATGACATATTAATCTGTTTCTTTATAGATGATAATCCTCTATATCCTAAAAAAAGAGTAAGTTTGTTCAGATACCTGGATAATCTATCACAGGACAGGTATACCAAGATTCTCAGAATTGACCTGAACTATGACAGGATCACACAAATACTTTCTGACAATGGCAATATTGGAGATGTATTCCTGATAGACGGAGAAAATAATATAGTATGCTCAACAAAGCCAAATGTAGTAACCAGCGAGGTTTTACCGGCTACAACTGAAAATCTCGGGGCGGGCAGGAAGGATTTTGTTGTCAGCCTGGATTTTGAGGATGTTACCAGCCTTTCAGGTTGGAAACTTACCGGTGTTTTTGACAGCGGACAGATCACAGAAGCCCTCAGAAATACAATCATTTTCAGTGTAATGGTGTCTATTATATGTATATCCACGGCAACGACAGCGATTCTCCTGATTTCAAAATCGTATAACAAAAGAATAATAAAGATTTCAAGGCATATGGATAAGATAAAGAAGGAAGAATTCTGCCTAATTGAAGGAAATAGAAGCAAGGATGAAATCGGGCTTTTAATTGAAGACTTCAACAATATGATTCAAAAAATAAGAAGCCTTATAGAAGATGTGTATAAGGCTGACCTGCAGAAAAAGAACCTGGAACTTGAACGCAAGCAGGCAGAGCTCAATGCGCTCCAGAGCCAGGTAAATCCACATTTTCTCTTTAATACACTTGAATCGCTGCGTGTGCGAAGTTTATTGAAGGATGAAACAGAAACCGCTGAAATGATTCACCATCTTTCAAAAATTTACCGGGGCATGTTCATTTGGAAAAATGACATTATAACGGTGAAGGAAGAGATTGAATTCATCAATGACTATCTGGAATTGCAAAAGTACAGGTTTGCCGATAAATTTGACTACGAGGTAAATGTACCGGAAGATGTATTGGCCTGCAGGATACCCAAAATGACAATACAACCTTTTATTGAGAACTCCTGTGTACACGGCATGAAAAAGCAGATAGACGAAGGATTTATATACCTGGGCATAGAAAAGCTGGAAGACAGGTTAGTTATAAACATAAGGGACAACGGTATCGGCATGTCCGAAGAAAAACTCAGTAAAATTCTCTCAAGCCTTAATAATGACCAATACTTCCACAATGACAACATTGGTATCAAGAATGTTTACAACAGGCTGAAACTTTATTATGGCGATCAATTCCAGTTTGACATCAGGAGCTCATCAAATGTCGGGACCCAAATTTATATAAGCATTCCTTTAGATTTTGCGTTGGGTGATCAGTATGTCAATGTTGAAAGTTTTACTGGTGGAAGATGAATCCTTTGAACGTCAATATCTTGAAACGGTAATTGATTGGGAACAGTATGGCTTCTACATATGTGGCGAAGCTGATAACGGCAGAGACGGGCTGGAACTTATTCGAAAGTATTCACCTAATCTTGTGGTTACTGACATTAAAATGCCGGAAATCGACGGGCTGGAAATGATAAAAATGACGGCGGAAGAAATAAAAGCAGCACCAAAGTTTGTTATTATCAGTGGCCATGACGATTTTAAGTATGCCAAGACAGCCATTAAATACAATGTGGTGGATTTTGTTCTTAAGCCCATTGATGAGAATGAATTCACGGAACTGTTAAAAAAAGTGAAAGATGAAATATACGAAGAGTTGAAAAATGACGAGGAGTTTTCCGTAAGTATTAAAACAAGGGCAAATGAGGCTTTTAAAAAGCTATTGGAAGGGGAAATCAACGAAAACGTTTTATTATTCGCAAACAGGTGGCTGGGACTTTATGAAAATGAGGATATTTACTGTGTACTTGTTGAGATTGACAATTATGACAGTTGGAAAGAAAATCTCAGTGAAAATAACAAGCTGCTCAGCAGCCGTCTTATAGAAAATTTAATCTACGAAATTATTGGAGCGGGAAACTCACTTAATGTTTACAGGGTATTGGAATACAGGTATGGATTACTGGTCAATAAAAATATACTGGAACAGTTTAACAATGATATAAAAGCCTTTGTGAAAAGGCTGTATTCCAACTTTACCAACAACAGCGATTTGAAAATATCAATATATGTCAGCAAAAAAATAACGTCTCTCTGCCAGGTAAAGACGGCATATCAGAACTGCCGTGAACTGATTCAATACCTGTATACGAGCAGGGACAAGCACAGGATTATTTTCTATGATGATGTTAAAGACACTACGTTTTCATACAGTGTAAGTAACCTAAAGTATTTTCACCTGCTGCATTCCGATATTGAGAAAAACAATATAAAGGGTATAAAGCTCAATATTGATAGATTGTTTAGGGAAGCAGAAGAAAAGCGTATAGACCCGAAGATTTTGAGGGCTTATATCGTAAAGTTTGAATTGGAGCTGTTTACCCTGGCATCCCAATGGCTGGGGGACGACAAAAGTTTTCATGAAAAGGTGGTATTCCCGGATATAGGCGAAACCAGGTTTAACATCATCAAGGACAATTTTATTAAATTTTGCACCGACTATGCAGGTTATATACACAAAATAAAACAGGATAAGTCCAATGGCCTCCTGTGTGCCATAGAATCATATATTCATAAAAACTATAAAACCGATATTTCCCTAAAGAGCATTGCAGACGCATTTTATATAAATCCCGTGTATTTGGGCCAGCTGTTCAAGAAAACCTACGGCGTATATTTTAATGATTACCTGCACCAGTTACGTATTGAGGAAGCAAAGAAGCTTCTCAAAATGACAAATCTGAAGATATATGAGGTAGCCAGTGAAATAGGTTATACAGACAGCAATTATTTCACGGTAAAATTTGAGAAACTGACAGGGCTTACGCCGTCCCAGTTTAAGAGGAAATACAGCAAGTAATGTGGAAGTAGTATTAAGCAAATATTGAAAAGGCGGACTATAAATCCGCCTTTTATATGTAATTAATTTTCACCAGCTAAATTTTTATCCTGTATAAACCTTATGCTCTGAACAAATTCTTTCTTAACTGCCGAATTCTGAACAATGATTCCTTTGGAATAAGGTCTTGAGTCGTAACACCGCCATATGGGATAAATCCTGGGTCATTGAAACTCCACCAGGTTATGGCCTTTACTGACTCTCTAGCATAACAGATGGTGTAGAACCAGTCGATCCAGTCAGCCTGAACCTTTTCACACCATTCGAAATGCCATTCTCCCTCGGAACGGTCTACCTGGTTACCGTGGAAGCAATTTTCATATACTTCATTTATTCCTTCCCTGGATGTCCTGACACCTAATTCCGTAATGTGTATAGGTTTACCGAACCGTTCAAATTCCTGGATTATCAATTCCACTGACAGCATATCCCTGCATGGGAAATATAACTGCAGGCCAATTGCGTCAAATTCAACATTAGCTTCCATTAAGGCGTCAAAGTACCCAAGGGGTGAGAACATATCGTCATAAACCGGTCCCGGCGTTGTGGGCGAAACCTTGCCGTCTGCCACATACTCAGCAAACGGGAAACAGATATTGACAACACCGGTGGATTCCGGGTCTATTTCACGCATTGTATTACAACAAACGCGGGTTATTTCCACTTCCTGTTCATGGGTTAAGTATAAGCCGTTATTCCAGTCGTGAGCTTCATTGATGGCATCCCATATACGGATGCGTCCGGCGTACCGCTTCATATTGCGTTCAATAGTACGGCGGCAATGGTACTGGATTTCGTCCCAGGAACAACCAATAAGCCAGTCAGGACGTCCATGGCGGCTTCCCCACCATAACGGATGTCCTTTTGGAACGACATTGTGTTTTTCACACCAATCAAGTAGTTTATCAATATAGTTATAAAAACGTAGGTCGCCCGGAACAGGCTCGACCATAGCCAGGTAAAAAGGCAGGGTACCAAAATTAAATGTCTCAGGGAACAATTTGTCGTCAGGTGTACTGTCGCGCCTGCCGAAAACACCACAACCGAAAAGGTACCCTTTGCGTGGTTCACTATTTAATATTTTTTTACGGGCCCTTTCTACTACTGCATACTCACCGGCCCACAGGGCATGGGCAAGGGCTTTCAGGTTATACAATCCGCTCTTTTCGCCATTGGCGCTGTCCAGAAAATATTTTGCCGCATCAAAGTGGGTCATGCATTCAACCGAGAAAACATCCGTCTTTATAATATCTTCTGCCTTTTTATAATGGCTTAAGGCAGCTTCCCTTACAAAATCGATGACATGGTCTGAGGGTTTGTATCCTTCACCGCAGTTGTCAGCGATTACCCATACATCGCCGAAATTCGGTACAGCAACTCTTGCATGCAGTGCCACCGGTTTATTCATTGTCTCGATTGTTATTATCCCGTCGCTATCGATTTCATTCTTTCTCCTGAGAGGTTCATAATGAAGATCGGCAACATACAGGGAATTGAGCCTTCCCGGAGACATTGGTGCATTGTTTTGGTCCAGCATTTTTACCTTTAAAGTCGGTTTCACAATAACCATCCCTTTCAAGATATTTATACCAGGGATATTTTATCCCTTTACTCCTCCTAAGGTCAATCCTGAAACAAAATATCTCTGTAAGAACGGGTACAGGCACATAATCGGAAATACTACAATTACCGTCATTGCTGCCCTTACAGCGGCAGGAGTTATGGTTCTGGATACTCCCTGACTTCCCATCTGTTGCATCAAATCGGATTGCTCCGACATCATCCTTGCAGCCATCAGGATCTTTTGAAGTTCATACTGCAGTGTACTTAGCTGTGGCTTGGTGGAGCAGTACAGCATTGTATCAAACCAGGCATTCCATTGGCCTACGCCTACAAACAACACAACTACTGCCATAACAGGCAAACACAATGGCATAATTACTGTAAATAGTATCCTGTATTCGCTGGCCCCGTCAATCCTGGCCGCTTCAACAAAACTTGTGGGTATTCCGTCGATATAACTTCTCATAACCAAGACATTATAGGCGCCTATCATTCCAGGTAATATATATACAAGGAAGTTGTTGAGAAGTCCGAGGGTACGCATCAGCATATAGACAGGTATAATACCCCCGCTGAAATACATGGTGTAAACAAGCATCTTTGAGAAGAACTTTCTCAGGACAAAATCTTTCCTGCTTAGTGTATAAGCCAGGATCATGTTGGATACCACACTCAGCGCAGAGCCAACGACGGCTCTTGAAGCAGAAATGAATGCTGCATTAAGTAGGTTTTCGTTGCTTGTGAATATTCTTTGATAATTATAGAATGTAAATTTTCTGGGCCATAGATAAATACCGCCCCGCACAGTATCCAATGCGTCATTGAGTGATACGGCAATAACATTTACAAATGGATACAATGTGGCTATACATAAAAAAATGAGAAGTATATGGTTAAGTGTATCAAATATGATACTTTCGACTCTTTCACTGACAGTTAATTTTATCCGTGCCAATTACTATCACCCCTTTAGAAGATGCCTTCCCCGTCTATTTTCTTGGATATCGAGTTGGAAATATTAATAAGTGTAAATGACACTACCGAGTTAAAGATTCCTATGGCAGTACCATATGCAAATCTGAAATACTTCATGGCATAGTTATATACATAGATCTGAAGCGTTCGGCCGACTTCATCCACTGACGGATTTGTCATGAGGAAAACTTGCTCAAATCCGGCATTCAATATGGAACCAATGTTCAAAACCAGTAAAAGTTTTATTGTGGGAGCAATTGAAGGCAGCGTAACGGTGAAGATTCTCATAATTCTTCCTGCACCGTCTACTGCGGCGGCATCATACAGGTCAGGATCGATTCCTGTCATGGCTGACAGGTAAATTATGGCCCCCCAGCCGACTTCCTTCCAGACATTTGACAATGCCAGAATCCACCAGAAATATTCTTTCATGCCCATAAACGGAACGGGTTCCTTAACAATACCGAGCTTCAGCAATATGGTATTGACAATTCCGCTTTCCGGTGAAAGAGAAGTAAATATGAGGTTTGCAGCAACAACCCAGGAAACGAAGTGGGGCAGGTATGATATGGTCTGAACGGTTCTTTTGAAAACCTGGTTCTTTACTTCATTAAGCATTACTGCAAGAGAAATGGTGGAAACAAAGTTAAAAATAAGCTTAAGACTGCTTATGGCAAGGGTATTCCTGAGTGACGTGTAAAAGTAACTGTCCGTAAACAATTCCTTAAAATGGGCCAGACCAATGAATGGGGCGTTTAATATACCCGTAACTCCTGGTTTATAGTCTGTGAAGGCCATATACCATCCTATAAGAGGCGTATAAGAAAAAATAAAGACCATTAGCATGAATGGCACTGACATTATGACAAGCTGCCGCTGCATCTTTATTTTTTGCCAGAAAGTTCTTCTGTTTTCGTAAATTAAATCGCCTTTACTATTTATCCTTGCTACTCTTTGCATAAGTCCCTCCCCAAGTAATGGTGGAAGGGAGGAGAAACGGGGAAATTCCCGTTTGCTTCTCCCTTCTTCACCCAGACTACAAGTTATACTGCTTCCTGACTAATTCTGGTAATATTTTGCACCGTCTCTTACTAACTCTGTAATTGCATCTTCGTATGTCTTGAGGTCAAGTTTTGACAGCTCTTCCTGATACTTGTTCCAAATACTCCAGAATTCATCTTCTGTCTTGGACATGATGATGTCTGTGATGTATTGGGTAGACATTTCAAGAGCCCTTTCAATGGCAATCTTGCCGGGATGGTCGGACGGCAGCTTGGAGCGTAGTGCCCAACCTGCTTCATATTTTGCCATATATGATGGCATGAAGAAATCACAGAATGTTGATATGCCATAAGCTTTCAGGATTTCTTTTTCAGTGTCGTTGTATTGATATTCATAATAATCGTCTGCCATTGTCGGAGATACCCAGTTGCCGTTGGCCAGTTTGCCGTAAACGGGGTCTGAAGAACCTTCCTTCATCGGCACGTATATGAACCTGTTCAAACCTTGGTTCTGGGCATATTCGCTGTTGAGAGTATTTGCCCACTGTTCAGGCGTTCTGTAGTAGGTTCCGTCTGGTTTTACAGAGTAGTCCACGCCCTCAATACCCCAGTTGACCAGGGTGGTTATTTCATCGGATACCATCATATCCAGGAACTGCATTACTCCTTCAGGATCTTTGCATTTAACGCTGATACCCATACCATTGGTCGTGTTATATGTCCTGGGTCCGCGGTAGTTCTCAATTTTTACGTCATCGAATACTACCGGGAAGGCAACCGGATACCTGTCTGTAATGCCTGCCTGTTCAAGGGCATTCAGAGCATTATGAATTGACCATCTCTGGTCATAATAGGATATTAAACGTCCGGTGCTGATTTTGGCATGATACTGCTCGTTTGTCTGCATGAAAATTTCCTTGTCCAGCAATCCTTCTTTCCAGAACTCGTTCATGAATTTGAGGTATTCAATATTGAAGTCCTGGGTAAGAACAACCTTGGCCTCAAGTGTTTCAGGGTCAATAATTGTTACACCATCATTGGGATATCCTGCGAGATATCTCGGACATCCGTACTGCAGTGAAGAAACCCTTCCGCCTTCAGTTGAGAGGGAGAAACCTATTACAGGCTGGCCGTCATATGTGGGATTTTCCTTTACATAATTCCTGATTACTTCCTTAAACTGTGACAATGTCTTAACTACAGGCCAACCTTGTTTTTCAAGCACATCATTTGCAATATAGAATCCGGCATAAGGATACAGGTTGCTTTCACCTGCCCTTACAGTTCCGAGAATGTAAATTACACCGTACTGCTGCCTTAAGAGGTTCAATTCTGACGGACGGTAAGATTTCTTTATGTTCTCGCCGTATTTTTCAATCAGATCATCAAGCGGTATCAATGCCTTGGCAGCCAGGAACTCACCGCTTGCCTCACCGGTCCAGATTATATCAGGATAATCGCCTGATGCAATCAAAACACCGGCTTTTTGCCTTGTATCAGCACCTACAGGACGGTCAACTATCAGCCTAACACCGGTCAATTCCGTTATTTTCTTGCCGATAGGAGTGTCCCATTCATTTCCGCTTAATACGTTCGGGTCATTGACAAAAGCCGTATATGTTTTGATTTCCTTCTTTTCTTCTTTTGGCTGTTGTGTTGAACCGGATGTGGACGGAGTAGTAGTGGTAGTGGAGCTCTTACCGGATGAATCTGAAGTCTGGGATGACTGCGATGCTTGCTGGCGGCACCCGGTAATGAGTGTGAATAGCATTAAAGCGACCAAAAGTAGTGCAAGAAGACGAGATAACTTCATGTAATACCCTCCTTTTTTATTAAATTTATGAAAGATTGAATCTGGAAAAACCTAAGATGAGCAGACAAACTGTTAATTTAATTGTATATTCAGGGTATTCGCATAAAAATATAAAAATTTTAGTTTTTACATTAATAATTATAGTTTTTTGGTGTATTTTCACAAAAAAATTGTATGTACATGCCTTGTATGTATGTACAACAGGGGATTATACTATTTGTGTCAGATAGTAATTAAAAGATAAAAATTGCAAAATATTAGCAAATTATCAATCTTTATGCTATTATAAATAAAGAATGGTTTCTGATATTTTCCGCCAGAGTTGATTCCCTGTAATCAGATGTTTTGCATTAACTTTATATTGTGTCTCAACAGCAGGCTGCATTTTGGAAATTACGTTTACCAATGTAAAAGTAAACAAAATGGAAAGCGGGGATTATATGAGCAATAATCATACAAGGATCAGGCCGCACCGCCTCATAAGGGACGGTATGGTATTACAGAGAAATACCCGTGTCAAAATATGGGGCTGGGCGCCGGCAGAAGAGGTAATTATTGTACGATTCCAGGGTGATACCTTCCGTACGAATGCCAATAGGGACGGCGAGTGGATGGTTAGTTTTAATACTGGCGATGCGGGAGGCCTCTATGAAATGGTTATAGAAAACGGGGACGGTACCGAACGAATAGTTGTAAGAAACATCCTACTCGGCGATGTATGGGTATGTTCCGGTCAGTCAAATATGGCAGTAAGTATGAACATGGTTAGGAATTTATATGAGGAAGAAATTGCCCGGGCTGATTATGATGCCATTCGCCATTTTCTCGTGATGCCAAGGTGTGATTTTGCCACTCCTCAGAAAGATTTGGATACCGGAACCTGGATATCCGCTGACAGTCAACATGTTGTTAATTTCAGTGCCGTGGGATTTTTCTTTGCCAAAAAGCTTTATGAAGAATACCATGTCCCTATCGGTCTGATCAACGCCAGCATGGGCGGAGCGCCGGCTGAAGCCTTTATCAGTGAAGAAAGCTTGTCAGCATTCCCGAAGTATCTTGACTGGGCAAAGAAACTGAGCGACAAATCCTTCATGGAGGCTATCATAAAGGATGACCAGGAACATGCTAAAAAATGGTATCAATATGTAAACCAGCATGATACGGGCATTCCCGAAAACAGTCTGCCGTGTTATGATACAGAATATGATGCCTCAGACTGGCCAACCATTAATGTACCCTCCCGCTGGGTAGACGAGGGGCTCGGCGATTTCAACGGCGTCGTATGGTACCGGAAGGAATTTGACATACCGGCATCCATTTTGGGCAAACCGGCAAAACTTTTTCTGGGACATGTAGTGGACGAGGATACCACATATATCAACGGCAAACAGGTGGGAAGTATTGCGAGCCAGTATGCTCCCAGGATATATGACATCCCGGATGGTGTGCTAAAGGAAGGTAAAAATATAATAGTGGTCAGGGTTATAAGTCCCAACTCCAAGGGTGGTTTTTATGCGGGTAAACCTTATTGCCTTAAAATAGGAGATCAGGTGATTGATTTATCAGGCAAGTGGCAATATATGATAGGGGTTAAGCATGAGAAAATGCGCAAACTGTTTTGGGACCTGACCCAACCATTAGGCTTGTATAACGGTATGATTGCCCCACTTATCAATTATGCCATAAAAGGCGTCATCTGGTACCAGGGAGAGACGAATTCGGAAAGGCCTGCCGATTACGAAGAACTGTTCAAGACATTGATCCGGGATTGGAGAGTCAAATGGGGACAGGGAGATTTTCCGTTCCTTTATGTCCAGTTGCCGAACTATGACAGCAGATATGGCAATGGCGCCGGCAATTGGCCCATAATAAGAGAAGCGCAGCGCAAAACGCTGGAGTTGCCTGCCACCGGAATGGCTGTCACCTTAGATGTGGGCGAATGGAATGACATTCATCCCAGGAACAAAAAGGATGTAGGCATCCGGCTGGCATTGTTTGCGCAGAAAATTGCATATGGTGACAATTCCGTGGTGGCTTCCGGACCGTTGTATAAATCAGCTGAAAGAGCCGGCAACCGTATTAAGTTGTTCTTTGATTATACAGGTAGCGGACTGATGGCTAAGGATGGAGACAGGTTGGAGTATTTTGAAATAGCAGGCGAGGATAAAAAATTCATCCGGGCTAATGCCGCAATTGAAGGCGATTGTGTTGTTGTATGGAGTGACGAGGTAATGGAACCTGTTTATGTAAGGTATGCATGGGACGACAACCCTGAAGGGGCCAACCTGTACAACCTCGAAGGCCTGCCGGCATCACCGTTTACCACTGAATGAATACACCGTATTATTTAAAACCATAAAATCGAGGGGAATTTAAAAATGAAAGTAACCAACCCAATAATTATAGCGGATTTGCCCGACCCGGACATTATACGTGTCGGCGATACATATTATATGGTTTCGACAACCATGTACGTAATGCCCGGCGGTCCGATCCTGAAATCCAAAGATTTATATCACTGGGAAATAGTATCATATATCTTTGATACAATTGAGAATAATGACATATATAACCTGCAAAACGGCAAAAATGCTTATGGAAAAGGCCAGTGGGCCACAAGCCTCAAATATCATAACGGCATGTATTATGCCTGCTTTGTGTGCCATGACATGAAAAGGACTTACATTTATTATACAGATGACATAGAGAAAAGCGGCTGGAACAGGCATGTGATTGAGAATGTTTATCATGACATGTCTTTTCTGTTCGATGATGATGGCAAATCATATCTTATATACGGAAACGGAAATATCGGCATTGTTGAACTTAAGGAGGATTTATCCGGTATAAAAGAGGACGGTGTTAATCAAATCCTGTTTCGCACCCCGGCTGAGAATATGCGCCTTCGTTGTGAAGGCTGCCGCGCATACAAAATAAACGGTTATTATTACCTCATATTCATTGACTGGCCAAGCACAGGGCATGGGCGAAGGCGTGTTGTATGCTACCGTTCCAGGGAGTTGCTTGGAGAATACGAGTGGAAGGTGCTTTTGGATGATGATATGGGATATAAAAACAGGGGTATTGCACAGGGACCTATAATAGATACTCCCCATGGTGAATGGTACGCCGTTTTTTTCCAGGATTATGGGGCTGTGGGAAGAATTCCATACCTGATTCCTGTTAAATGGGAGAACAACTGGCCGGTTATCGGTGATAATGGAAAAGTACCGCAAACCTTTGAAGTACCGTTTGATGAGTATCCGTGCAAACCTTTGATTACAAGCGACAGTTTTAATCATACGGAGAATGTACTGGATTTGAGGTGGCAATGGAATCACAATCCTGATAACAGCTGCTGGTCTTTTACAGAACGGCCCGGGTATCTGAGACTTCGGACCAGAAATACGGCATCAGATATCTTAACTGCAAGGAATACTCTGACACAGAGAACAATAGGACCGAAATGCTCTTTTACCGTGGAATTGGAAACCAGCGGAATGAACCCTGGAGATTATGCCGGGCTTGTTGCACTGCAATGGCATTACGGCCTGGTCGGAGTAAAAGTATATGAAGGTGGCCGGAAACGCATTTTGGTAACCTGCCGTACTACGGATGAATTGATCAGGGAAGAGGAATCCTGTTTAATTAATACAAACAGGGTATTTTTGAAGGTAACTTTTGATTTTGAAGACGGAAAAGATACAGCCGCTTTCTACTATTCCGAGGATGGCTCAAGGTGGCACAAGGCCGGGAACGATTTGCAGATGAGGTATTCCCTGCGATTATTTACCGGGTACCGCATCGGTATATATTATTATTCCGGAAAAGAAGCCGGGGGCTTCGCAGATTTCAGCAACTTTTGCTATAAAAATTATATTGAGAATACCAACAACTAAATGTAACTTTTGTTATTTGTGAAGTTTTTACACTAAACATAATAAGCCAAAACTCAATGTTAAAATTTGATAATAGAGACTAAAGTTTTTATCATATAAAAAATTGAAAAGGTGGCGGTACCATGCAAAAATTTGAGCCGAGATTTGAATCGCTGTATGAGTTTCAGTGCCCTGACTGGTTCAGGGATGCCAAATTCGGGATATGGAGCCACTGGGGGCCTCAGAGTGTTCCCATGTACGGTGACTGGTATGCGAGAAATATGTATATTCAGGGAACACCGCAGTATCTTTACCATCTCCGGCATTACGGGCATCCTTCCAAATTTGGATATAAAGACATTTGCGCCCTTTGGAAAGCTGAAAAGTTTGACCCGGAAAGTTTGATGGACCTGTATGTAAAAGCCGGAGCAAGGTATTTTGTTGCACAGGCCATGCACCACGACCATTTTTTCAATTTTCCTTCCCAATATAACCGCTTTAATTCAACCAAAATAGGTCCCAAAAAAGACATTTGTGGCCTGTGGAAAGCTGCGGCTGATAAATATGGCTTGCCGTTTGGACTGTCAGAGCACCTGGGCGCAAGTTTTTCATGGTGGAAAGTGAACAAGTGGTGTGACAAGTACGGGCCATACAGGGATGTGCCCTATGACGGTAATAACCCGGATTACAGGGATTTTTACTTTGACAACTATGAACATGTCACGGAAGAAAAAAATGATACAGGCCTCGATCCATGGTATACACCCAATAAGGCTTTCCATGATTACTGGCTGAAAGTAATAAAGGAAGTAATTGACCTTTATCAGCCTGATTTACTTTATACGGATGGCACTTTGCCCTTTGGTACCATGATGGTTTCGCCCGCCGGAGATGAGAAGTTCAGGAATGGTCTTGAGGCTGTCGCGTATTTATATAATACGTCTATAAACAAATACGGGGAAAACCGTGCCGTTTACACCAATAAAGACAGGCGTCCGGAGATTTACCGCATTGGTGTGCTGGATGTGGAAAAGAGCCAGCTTCCTGGTATTAATCCTGAACCATGGCAGACAGACACATGTATAGGAAACTGGTTTTATGATGTAAGGCAGGTATTCAAAAAGCCAGGCCATATTATTGAAATGCTGGTGGATATTATTTCGAAAAATGGAACAATGCTTCTCAATGTACTTCAAAGACCTGATGGCACAATTGATGATGAAACGGTTTATATCCTCGAGGAGCTTGCATCCTGGTTTAGAATCTGTGGTGAAGGCGTTTATGGTACAAGGCCGTGGAAACATTTTGGCGAAGGTGATTCCAGGGTGCTGATTGAGGGGTTTAAGGAAGAACAGGTAAAATGGAACAGTTCTGACTTCAGGTTCACAACGAAAGGGAATAAGCTTTATGCATTCATGATGAAGGCACCTGAAAACAGGGTAGCCGTAATCAAGAGTATTGGTGAGTCTTATAATGTTTCGTCAGTAAGGCTACTTGGCGGCGGTAAGCTGCCGTTCAGTTTCACTTATGGCATACTGGTTGTCAGGTTGCCTGAAGAGCTACCCACCAGGTACACCAACTGCCTGGAGATAGAGCTGGATTAACGCAGTTTATTACAGTAAAATTTGTATAGAGATGCAATTTTATATATAATTTGATTAATATCTTGAAATATTAGTAATATGGAGCCAGGGAATGATGCAGAAGGAGAGTACAAAATATCTTAAATTAAAAGATTATTTAAAGCAGGAAATCATAAACGGCCGTATAAAGCCGGGAGAAAAGATTCCTTCGGAAAATACCCTTGTTGAAAAGTTTTCTGTCAGCAGGCATACAGTAAGAAAAGCAATTTCACTGCTTATAAATGAAGGGTATTTGCAGTCCCAGCAAGGGCGCGGTACATACTGCGTTGACAGGAGCAAGAGAAGGAATGAATCCAGGAACATTGGGGTTATAACGACTTATATATCCGAGTATATATTCCCCAGAGTCATACAAGGAATTGAGAGGGTTTTATCAAAAAACGGCTACAGTATAATACTAAAAAGTACGAACAACAGCCTCGAAAATGAGCGGGAATGTCTAAAATGTATGCTTGAGAAGAATATTGAAGGCCTTATAATTGAGCCTACAAAGAGCGCTATGTTTTCTCCCAATATTGAGTTATACCAGGCCCTGGACAACAATCAGATACCTTATGTTTTTATACACGGATATTATCAGAATATTGAGAACAAGCCCTTTGTCATACTGGACGACGCTGCGGGCACGTATGCTGCCGTAAAGTATTTGACGGAACTTGGACACAATAACATTATAGGAATATTCAAAGCTGATGATTTCCAGGGAATTAACAGGCATAAAGGTTATGCAAAGGCACTGACAGATGCTGACATATCATATGATCCGGACAATGTTATATGGTTCCATACGGAAGATAAAAGAATCAAACCTGCAAATGAAATAAGGAGACTAATAAATGAAGGACGTAAAATAGACGCCATTGCCTGTTACAATGACGAAATTGCCTTTAGTGTGTACCAGACAGTTGTAGATATGGGTTTAAACGTGCCTGAAGATATTTCCATTACGGGGTTTGATGATTCATATCTTTCAGAAAATTGCCCTGTAAAGCTTACGTCAGTCATGCATCCCAAGGAGAAGCTGGGAGAGGTTGCAGCGGAAATGCTTCTTAAGATATTAGATTGCAATAATAACTGTAGACACCAGATTAACGGTTCTTTTCAAAAAATAATTTTACCTGAACTTGTAATAAAGGATTCATGTAAGCGAATATAATAATCCAGTAAGCTGAGTTGTTGATGATTTCAAATTAACTTGTACATATAAGCATACATTAACAATTAGTAATTGTATATAAATATTATAAACATTTAAACAAGAATAAGCTTGAAATTTAGCAATTATCCACAATTTTCACATCTGAATAGCTTTATTTCATATTATAATTGTATTGACAATTTACTGATTTTCCTATATTTTTATACTTGTACATACAATTTCATTTATTATTTTTTAGTTGCTTTTTGTCTGCATCATAGGTTATCAGCTCAAGTATGAAATTTTATAGCTTATAGTCAAAAACAGAGGGGATCAATTTATATGAATCGAAAAAGCAACGTGAAGGTCGGCAAACTTTATTAAAATTAAACGAAATTGGGCTCTTTACTTACTGCTCCTACCGGCCTTAATTTATGTTGCAGTATTTTTATATGGCCCAATGTATGGCGTTTTAATAGCATTTAAAGATTTTTCTGCTGTAAAAGGTATATGGGGCAGTCCTTGGGTAGGTCTAAAACATTTTCGAAATTTCTTTAACTCGTATAATTTCTGGGATGTACTTTCCAACACTATTATTTTAAGTCTTTACCAATTATTTGCCGGATTTCCCATACCGATAATTTTTGCGCTTCTTTTAAATCATCTTCCTGTAAAAAGTTTAAAGAAAACGGTTCAAACAGCATCTTACGCACCGCACTTTATTTCAGTGGTGGTATTAGTGGGAATTCTGGAAGTATTTCTTGCCCCGTCAACCGGTTTGCTTAACGTAATAATTAAAGCTTTAGGTGGCAATCCTGTTGATTTTATGTCAAGGGCAGACATGTTCAGGCATATATATGTAATATCAGGAATTTGGCAAAACACCGGGTATTCATCTATTATATACATTGCAGCATTAACCGGAATAAATCCGGAGCTTCATGAGGCTGCCACTGTCGATGGAGCCAACAAGCTTCAGAGGATATGGCATGTTGATATCCCTGGAATTCTTCCAACAGCCATTACTTTATTAATTCTTAATACCGGTAGGATATTATCGATTGGTTTTGAAAAGGCATTCCTTATGCAAAGGCCTCTTAATACTACTACATCGGAGATTATTTCCACATATGTTTATAAGATTGGTCTCCTTAACGCTCAATATAGTTATTCAACAGCTATAGGACTTTTTAACTCGGTAGTTGGATGTATTATGCTTTTGATAGTTAATTATGCTTCAAGAAAACTTACTGAAGTCAGTCTATGGTAAAAGGTGATTAATATGTGGAGAAAAAGTAAAGCTGATTTAGCGTTTGATACAATAAATATTATAATTATGTTGTTGTCCGCCCTCATATTTATCTATCCGATATATTTTATTCTGATTGCTTCTTTCAGCGATCCAAACCTGGTGAATACAGGCAAAGTGTTGTTTGTACCCAAAGGTATAACTTTTATCGGATATAAAAAATATTAGCAAATGATTCCATATGGTTGGGGTATAGGAATACTATAATTTATACAACTTTAGGTACTTTTATAAACGTATTTCTGACGATAACCTCAGGTTATGTGTTATCCAGAAAGGATCTTATAGGTAGAAATGTAATCCTGTTTTTCTTTACTTTCACCATGTTTTTCAGTGGTGGTATGATTCCTACGTACATGCTGGTTAAAAGCCTCGGCATTACCAATACTGTCTGGGCAATGGTATTGCCTAATGCAATGTCTGTATGGAATATGATGATAGCCAAAACATTCTTTTCCACAAGTATTCCGGATGAGTTATTGGAAGCTGCTTTTCTTGATGGCTGCGGCAACTTAAGGTTTTTTTCCTTGATTGTTTTACCTTTATCCAAGGCCATTATAGCAGTTATGGTGCTATTTTACGCAGTAGCACATTGGAACTCCTTCTTTAATACCCTCATTTACTTGGAATCCCAAACAAAGTATCCGTTACAGTTGGTATTAAGAAACATACTTCTTGTTAATCAAATGAATGATGCTTCGATGCTGGATGACATCAGTGCCGTAATAGAACGTCAAAAACTTGCTGAACTGTTGAAGTACGGGATTATTATAGTGTCAAGTGTACCCATTCTGATTTTGTATCCATTTATTCAGAAATATTTTGTAAGAGGAGTAATGATAGGTTCAATCAAAGGGTAGTTAAGGAATATTGTTACAACATAGTCGTTGTCATTAGTATGATGTAATGCCTTAAGGCATCACATAACATATAAAATAATAGGAGGGGAACAGAATGACGAAACGACTCAGAATTGTGGCTGTATTGATGCTAGCGTTAATATTCCTGTTGACTGCTTGCAAAGGCTCTTCTGGCCAGCCTTCAACGCCGGCCAATACCGGATCGACAGGTACGTCGTCATCAGGTACGACATCTTCGGGTTCGGCTTCATCAGGTGCAGCTACAACTGAAAAATCCAACTTTAATCCAACAGGTTACCCAATTGTAAATGAAAAGGTTTCATTCAGGATCCTCACAACTTTTACACCGGGTAATCCTGCAGACTTTAATGAACTTGACGTAGTAAAAAAGGCAGAGGATATTACCAATGTCCATATTGAGTGGATACTGGTGCCGACAGATGGTTATCAAGAAAAAAGAAACCTCATGCTGGCATCGGGCGATTATCCGGATATGCTGGGCGTAAATGTCCCTGTTGACGAACTTATAAGGTACGGTTCACAGGGTATATTTATCCCAATGCAAGATCTCCTTGAAGAATATGCACCAAATATTACTGCACTTTATGATGAAATTCCTGGCTTTAAAAAATTCTTAACAGCTCCTGATGGAAACATATATGGAGTAGCAAGGGTTAATGCCGGTCCTTGGATGGTAACAAACGGTGTTGGAGCCATTAACATAAAGTGGCTTGAAGTTCTTGGCTTGGAAATGCCCAAAACTGTTGATGAATTCTACGAAGTTATGAAAGCATTTAAAACCCGTGACCCGAATGGAAACGGTCAAGCTGATGAAATACCTTTCTCATTTGCCACAAGGCCGACTGTTACTGAAGGACTGACTTATTTCTTTGGCTGTTTCGGTGTTCCTTTGGCTGCTCATTATCTTGATGCTCGGGATGGAGAGGTCATTTCAGTCGCTACTTTGCCGGAATTCAAGGAATGCGTAAGTTTCCTGGCTAAAATGTATGCAGATGGCCTTATAGACATTGACTATGCATCACAGACAGCTCAAAGGCTTGACGCGAAGATAAATGACCCGGCAGTCCTCATTGGATACAGGCAGCTTTGGGATATAAACGATTTGATTGCAGATCCCAATGTTAAGGCTCAATATGACTATATGCCGCTTCTTAAAGGCCCAGGCGGACGTGAACCTGTATTCTACAAAGTTCCGTTTGCAGGTATTGTAAGAGGTGCTGGAGTCATTACATCGGCATGTAAAATGCCTGAGGCTTTGGTCAGGTATCTTGACTACTACTATGACCCGATTAATGCGATAGAGCTTAATGAAGGGCCTATAGGTGTCCGTGTATTCCAGAAAGAAGACGGCACATATTACGTCGCACCGCCGCCGGAAGGCAAGAGTGCAAGTGAGTGGCGTTTTGCCAATGCTCCTACAACAGTACCACTTAACCTGTCTGAAAACACATACAGAAATATATTTAAGCTTCCAACCACTGATTGGAAGGTAAACTTCATGGATAATGAATGTATGCAGTACGCAGATAATGAGCCGTTTATGCCTGTAATGTATACTCTTGAGGAATCTGAAAAGTTGGCTACAATCCAGACAGACCTGATTGACTACATTAACAGAAAGGTTATGGAATGGATTGGAAACAACAAGGTCGACGCCGAATGGGATTCTTATCTCCAGGAGTTAAAGAAGATTGGTCTTGATGAGTATATTAGGATAAATCAGGACGCTTATAACAGGTTTATAGCTGATTAATTTGTTTTGATTCATTAGCTTTCCCCCCATATTTGTATAGAATATGGGGGGAAAAATATGTAACTGAAACATGCAGTATGTAAATTTCCGGAAAATAATACACAGGTTATAAAAAACAAAAGGGGTTGAATATATGGCACGCCTGATTATAAACGCGGATTTGGGAAAACATAAGATCGATAAAAATATATATGGACATTTTGCTGAGCATTTGGGGAGATGTATATATGAAGGAATTTGGGTAGGAGAAGATTCTCCCATACCTAATACCAGGGGAATCAGAAATGATGTCATTGAAGCGCTTAAGAAAATAAAGCCGCCGGTGCTTCGCTGGCCTGGAGGATGTTTTGCTGACGAGTACCATTGGAAAGACGGTGTCGGTCCTAAAGAAAGCCGCCCCAGAATGATAAATACCCATTGGGGCGGAGTGGTTGAAAATAACCATTTTGGTACTCATGAATTTTTTGATTTATGTGAATTAATTGGTGCAGAGCCCTATATATGCGGAAATGTAGGAAGCGGCACAATATATGAAATGCAGCAATGGGTTGAGTATATTAATTTTGATGGCGAATCGCCCATGACCGAATGGAGAAGAAAGAACGGCAGAGAAAAACCGTGGGGTTTGAAATATTTTGGCGTAGGCAACGAAAACTGGGGTTGCGGAGGCAGTATGCGTGCTGAACATTACGCAGATGTATACCGCAATTATCAAACATATGTCCGCAATTATGGCGGAAATAAGATCTTTAAGATTGCCTGTGGTCCAAGAGGAGACGATTACCATTGGACAGAAGTTATGATGCGTGAAGCCAGATATGTTATGGATGGACTGGCTCTCCATTATTACACCAGACTTGTGGATCCGGCAAAGGTTAGAAATGCAAACAGGGGATCTGCCACTGAATTTGGAGAAAATGAATGGTTTACAATAATGGAAAAGGCGTTATTTACAGATGAGCTTGTCAGAAGGCACAGTACTATTATGGATGTTTACGATCCAGAAAAACGAGTTGCTTTAATTGTAGATGAATGGGGTACATGGTATGAAGTTGAACCAGGTACTAATCCGGGATTCCTATATCAGCAAAATACCCTTCGTGATGCTCTTGTAGCCGGTATAAGCCTTAATATTTTCAATAACCATTGTGACCGTGTCAGAATGGCAAACATAGCCCAGACAGTAAACGTGCTTCAGGCAATGATACTCACTGAAGGGGAGAAGATGATCGTAACGCCTACATATCATGTATTTGATATGTATAAGGTACACCAGGACGCTACTTTACTTCCTTTCGATTTGCAATGTGACGATTATGTTTTTGAAGACAAGGCAGTACCACAGATTAGTTTGTCTGCATCGAAAGATGCTGATGAGGTAATACACATTTCTTTGTGCAACTTGGATCCTCATAATGGCGCAAATATAGATTGTGAACTTCGCGGCTTTAAAGCTTCAGCGATCAGTGGTGAAATTCTTACATCTTCTGAAATGAACACACATAACACTTTTGATAATCCTGAAGCTATTAAACCGACAGAGTTTAAGGGAGCAACCATTACTGAAAAAGGATTTAGCGCAGATATTCCGCCTATGTCTGTTGTGGTGCTTAACATAAAGTAATAGTGTGGTAAAAGATCGGACCAACTTTAAATGTTGGTTATTATCAAAATAATAACAACAGGTGATACCTATGATTAACTTAAATATGCTGAAAAACCCAATATGGACACGGTCAGATAACCTTCGTGACCCTTCCGTATATAAAACAGAGGAAGGATACCATCTGTTTTATTCCCGCTACTCGAACAAAGATTGGAGTAAACCTGAAAATTGGTCTATAGCCCATGTTTTTACCACAGATTTTATTACTTTTGAAAATGACAGGGATATCTCGCCGAAAGGATATGCTTCTCCTGGAGATGTAATATTCTGGGGAGGCAGATATATACTTCCATACCAATCATACCCGCAAAGACCTACAATGCTTTGTTTTAGCCAATCGACAGATTTATATAATTGGTCAAAACCTGAGTTTTTCTTGGAAGAAGCGGCGGAACTGCCATGGAACCTGGAACATAGGGTAATTGATCCGACATTTGTTATAAATGGTGATACGTTACATTGCTATTTTGTCGGTTCGGATTATAAAAGTTACACTGATAAAACGAATCTGGTAGGTCATGCGGTTACGAAAGACCCGGATTTACGTAAGTGGGAAATCATAACTGTAGACAAACCACTTATTGGGGTTGGAGAAGATGCACCGGATGGAGCTGAAAATGTTGCAGTTTTCCGTTCAGAAGACAAATGGATTATGATTTACAGTGAGGGTTTAAAGAATCAGCATCTTGCATATGCAATTTCCGATGATTTGTACGATTGGGATTTTAAGGGCAGGATTCATATTCCATTGCAAAAATGGTTTTACACAAGGTATGGTGCACCCTATATTTGGAGAGATGATGATAAATTCTTTATGATTCTTATGGGCGAAGATATTCAAAACAAAACGACATTTGGCTTATTACATTCAAAGGATGGAATAAATTGGAGTATCCTTGACGAATTTGATTAAGTTTGGAAAGCACTTATAAGGGGACACTGCAGTGTCCTCTTATTTTTTTCAATTTGCTTGGTAGTAAAACTTCTAATGCGTATTGCTAAAGCAATTCATTTCTACATTATCAAAAATCACAAAAATTATTATTTTTATCAATTAATTATTATAAAACTTTTACAAATTGTATTTCATAAGTTTTTAAATATTTGATATAAATATTCCCGGACCTGCCGTGATATAATCCTTGTAGAATCTACAATTCAATCATACAGTGAAGTCTCATCAATAACATCATTGACCGGCTTTTGGACAACTATCTTACTCAAGCTAAGACATGTCATATTGAGAAAGGGGGGAGCAATTGCCAACTGCTGAAAATAGAGTACAGAAACGTGCATCAGGTTGCGACGATGTTATTGCATAAGAGGCATGAATAAAAAAGAAAAAGTAAATACAAGCTCATAAAAAAGCGTTGTATTTACTGAAATCAAAAAATGCATCAACTACTTAATAACACATCTCTAGTTGACATAAGTCCATTATATCAGAAAAAAATAATTTTGTTTACCGTTTGCCAAAGAACATAGAGAGTAATTGACTTGATTCCATGTGATTTTAACAGGAGGTTTAAATATGAAGGTCTTTAAAAGAATCTTGTGTTTGGCAATTGTTGTACTAATGCTTTTCAGTATGGCGGCCTGCGGAGGTTCCGCAAATAAATCATCTCAAAGTGGCAGTTCAAGTAGCACAGGCAGTACAAGCAGTTCAGGCAGCACAGGTACAACAAGCGGCACCACTGGCAGCAGCCAGCAGAAGCCCGCAGATGGCGGTCAAAAGGAATATGAACATGTAGTCATTAACTTGGCAACAATTCAGGCTCAGGATGGATATGACTACACAAAAGGAGATCCATTTGCTCAATATTACTCAGATATGTTCAATTATACCCTGAATGTTACTGCATTGGCATGGGATAACTGGAACGAAAGGCTTCGTATATGGATCAACGCAGGTGACATGCCTGATGTTGCTGTTTACAATTTTATCTTTGCAGATGCAGCAGGATATGTGGAACAGGAGCTTCTTAAAAAGCTGCCTGATGACTGGAAAACACGCTGGCCCAATGTAGCGAAAGTTTATGAAGCAACGCAGCTTGGACCGGAAATGGAAAAAAGGTTCGGCGGAACATATTTCCTGCCAAGAGCACGCTTTTTCTATAACGCGATTGGTGATCCCCTGCCTGACCATTGGTCATTGTATATGCGTAAGGATTGGGCTGAGGCGATTAACTTTCCTATAAAGACTACTTATACAATTTCTGAAGTAATTGACTTTGCAAAACAAATAAAAGCAAGCGATCCTGGAAATCTGGGCGACAATCTTATTCCATTGGCTGTACAACCTCACAGTGCTGTTGAATTATTTGTTTACAGAAACAGCACATATTACAACAGCTTCTATAAAGATCCGAATGACGGCCTGTATAAATGGGGCGCAGCTTCTGTGGATACTCTCGAAGGCCTCAAGCTTTTCGCCGAAGCCTACCAAGCCGGAGTTCTTTTTCCGGAATTTTACACCCTGCCTTCCAATGAGGATACCAGGCAGTTTGATACCCAGGGTATAGCGGCATCCAACTTTGGTCAGGCGCCTACAGCAGCTGTTCATACCAATTTAGTTAACAATTTCCAGCAGAATCTGAATCTGGATCCGTTTGAATGTGTAAATATGGCGACAATTCTGGGAGAAGACGGAAACTACCATCAGAGAGACCTGATCAATTTCTGGGGCGCAGTGATTTTCAGTCCCAATGTTGATGATAAAGTATTTGAAAGATGGATGGATGTTCTTGACTACAATGCTTCTGATGAAGGAAGAATCACGCTGAATCTTGGCCTGAAGGATATCGACTGGACTTATGACAGTGATGGATCCCTCAAATCACTTCATGATGTAAAGAAACAGCCTCTTGGAGGCCCCAACGGCAAATATCCGTCAATGGGCTACACTTTGGGCGCTATTATACTGTTTGACGACTTTGCATTTGACAATCCCAACAACGATCCAAGAGCTGTAGAAATGTCAAGAACTCTGTACAGGGAGAGATGCCAGATTGCAACTGCTGCAACATTCCCGAAGATTGACTGGGATTTATATTGCTTTGATTCACCAAGCATGAGAAAGGTACAGTTTGATTATGACACCGAACTCTGCAGCCTGGTTTTAATGGAGGGTGACATTGAAACCAACTGGAGAAATTGGGTTGAATCAAAGATGCCTTTGATTGAGCCAGTTCTTGAAGAGTTAAATTCTCAGCTCAGATAACAGGCTAACTTAAAAAATAAATAATCAGCTGCAGTAAACACCCATATTACTGCAGCTGATTATTTCAAAATATAAAATAAGTTACAAGGATAAGAGGAGTTCTGTATGGAAAACCGTTTAGTTAAAAAAAGATCCCTGTTAACAGATATATGGAGATGGAGAGAAATTTACCTTCTAATACTGCCGGGTATTGCCTGGTATATTATATTTTCCTACGTGCCTATTTATGGACTGTCTTTGGCCTTTAAAACATATAAAGCAAATCTTGGTATATTCAGAAGCCCTTGGATAGGTTTTGATAACTATAAATACGTTTTCAGAGATCCGGCTTTTCTTGAAGCAATAGTCAGGACAGTAACCATAAATTTCGGAAGAATTTTGTTTCAGTTTCCCTTCCCGATAATCCTGGCCCTGATGCTTAATGAAGTAAGGGTCAACAAATTCAAAAAGGTTTTACAAACCATTTACACATTCCCACACTTTTTATCTTGGGTAGTAGTTGCCACAGTAATGATCAATTTACTTAGTTCACGTGGCATAGTGAATGGTGTAATTAGGATCCTTGGTGGGGAAAATGTTAATTTTATAGGTGATCCTGAATTATTTAAACCTTTGCTATACATTACTGAAAACTGGAAATCAGGTGGGTGGACAATGATAATTTACCTGGCTGCTATTTCCGGCATTGATACGGAACAGTATGAGTCTGCCAGGATTGATGGAGCAACCCGTCTGCAAACAATATGGTATATTACACTTCCCGCCTTAAAGAGTACAATTGTGGTTTTACTTATTCTTCAAATAGGAAATATTATGACCCAGGGGTTTGACCAGATATTTAACCTTAGTAATCCGGCAACTGCAAAAGCAGGTGAGATTCTGGATATTTATATTTACCGCATTACGTTCCAATCTGCTGCGGATTTCTCATTTTCAACAGCTGTAAGTTTGTTCAGATCGGTCATTAACTTTATCTTCCTGGTTACAGCTGACCGCATCACGAAAATGCTCGGCTCGGAAGGCCTTTTTGCATAATAATTAATATTGACCATAACTGGTGTAAATAATCTTTGGAGAAAAGGATGTTTAGCATGGAGCAGGTAAAATCAAGAAAGAGCAGGAGAAATTTTACAAATAGGTTCGAATTACTGGATTTAATATTATTAATCCTGTTAACAGGATGGGCATTAATGATTATTATACCCTTCGTTAACGTGTTAGCAGTTTCATTTGCAACACAGAAGGAATACATGGATGCCAGGGTATTAATAATACCCAAAAATATTATACTTGACAACTATATAGCCCTGTTTCAGGATGGACGTATCTGGACAGGTTACCGGACAACACTTACTTATTTATTAATAGGTGTGCCGATTAATATGTTCCTTACTACTACCATGGCTTATGGACTGAGCCGCCCCTTACCCTTCAGGAGATTTTTCATATACTTCATTGTATTTACAATGATGTTTAACGGCGGTATTATTCCCCTTTACATGCTAATGAAAGAATTAAAACTAATCAACTCCATATGGGCTGTTTTGCTTGGTGCTGGATTAAACTCCTTTTACTTAATAATTATGAGGAATTACTTCATGACATTGCCTGATTCATTGATAGAGTCAGCCAAACTTGATGGAGCAAGCGAGCTACGTATATTAGCAAGCATCGTTTTACCGGTTTCATTGCCAATTATTGCAACGATTATTCTGTTTTATTCTGTGGACAGATGGAATGAATGGTACTTATCAATGATTTTCATACGTAAGAATAACATTGTACCTTTACAACTTGTACTGAGGGCAATTGTCATGGAGAACCAGGCGAGCCGGCAGTTTAGTGCTTCATTGACGGAAACTGACCTTAGATTTACTGAAGGTATGAAAATGGGCGCGGTATTTGTTGCAATGCTGCCAATAATGTGTGTATTTCCTTTCCTTCAGAAATATTTCGTAAAAGGAGTATTAATTGGTGCCATAAAAGGATAGTCCTGAAATGACAACTTATTGTGAAATAATGGCTTGATTTTTAACAATAGTAACATAAACTCAAATTTATGCTTTGTAATATCTAGAATTTATGATAAATTCTTGTTGAAACCATTATTTCATAATAAGTAAGGGGGCCTGGCTTAATGAAAGCTGTAATTAATACGCGCAATAAGGGGCCGGTTATCAGCCGGCATGTATACGGGCATTTTTCTGAGCACCTGGGCCGCTGCATTTATGATGGCTATTGGGTAGGGGAAGATTCCAGCATACCCAATGTCCGCGGTATCCGGACAGATATCGTGGAAGCCATGAAGGCTATTAAAGTGCCGAATATACGCTGGCCCGGCGGATGTTTCGCAGATGATTACCACTGGATGGACGGGATAGGACCAAAATCTGAGCGCAAGCCTATTGTTAATGTACACTGGGGTGGTGTACTTGAAAACAATCATTTCGGCACCCACGAGTTTATGGACCTTTGCACGCAAATCGGCTGTGAGCCGTATATCTGCGGTAACGTGGGAAGTGGTACCGTCCGTGAAATGAGGGACTGGATTGAGTACTTAACGGATGACGGCAATTCTCCTATGGCCCAGCTCAGGAGGAAGAACGGGCAGGATAAGGCCTGGGATATCAAGTTCTTTGGCATAGGCAACGAAAACTGGGGCTGTGGCGGCAGAATGACGGCAGAATATTACGCTTATGAATTCCGCAGATATGCCACTTACGTGAGAAATTACAAGCTGATGGGTAAAACTGACTGGTGGAAAACTCCCCATATTATAAAAATAGCCGGCGGTTCAAACGCAGAACATGTTGAGTGGACCGAAACCCTTATGAGAATAGCCGGCCGCGATATGGGCGGGCTTTCCATACATTGTTATGTAAAACCAGGGGAAGAATCTCATGGTACTGTCTTTTCGGAAAAAAGCTGGTATGATACAGCCATTAACACACTGAAAAAGGAAGAACTGTTCAAACAGAATATAAGCATCATGGATTATTATGATCCTGAAAAAAGGGTAATGATGGCTGTTGACGAGTGGGGAATATGGGTGGACAATGAACCGGATACGGTTCCAGGATTCCTGTACCAGCAGAACACCATGCGTTCAGCTCTATGTGCGGTGCTTATGCTTCACATTTTCCACAAGTATGCTGACAGGATCCGCCTTGCCAACCTGGCCCAGACAATTAATGTGCTGCAGGCGATAATCCTTACCGAAGGCAGTAAAATGATTAAAACCCCGACTTATTATGTATTTGATCTGCTTAAAGGCCACCAGGATTCTAACTTTATCCCTGTAGAATGGGAAGAAAAACCTGAAAAGATAGAACGGGGCCTTCCTCATGTGGACATTTCATCTTCCATGAATGCAGAAGGAAAAATAACCATATCCATTGTTAACATTTCTACCGAGAGTAATGCTGAAGGAAGTATCGCATTTTCCGGAAAAGTTCCCGTCAAAGCAATTGGAAAAATTCTTGTGGGCGAAGTAACGGCTCACAATACATTTGAAAATCCTGAAAATGTTGTTGCAAGAGCATTCCATGGGTTTACGTGCGAAAACGGCTTATTGAAATTCAATTTGCCTCCGTGTGCCATTGTGTCCCTGGAGGTGGAGACAGATTGAGCACACAGGAATTATGTACGGCTTGTCCGGGAAAAATGCAGGTTCCGCCGGGATATATAGAGGAATTGGTGGATGCCAGAATAAAGTCCGGAGTTGGTATTGTTAATGACAATGAATACAGGAGAAGAATGGATATTTGCTTAAAGTGCGATTCATGCCTCAATGATGCTATATGCATGAAATGTGGCTGTTTTATTCAGCTTCGGGCCCTGAATGAATTTAGGAAATGCCCTCATCCTGACGGTGACAAATGGGATAAACTTGAGCAAACTGCCTGAAAATATTGCATAAAACTATCTGCGCCTGAACATACGATTGCGGGGGAGATTAGAAATGAAACTGGTTAATGGAGATTATACTTTGTTGTTTGTTAACGGAGGCCTGGAAATAAAAAAGAATGATAAACTTCTTTATTTCAACAGGCGGCCAATGTTTGTAACTGTAAAAACCGTGTTTGCAGTAAGCGAATTTTATGACGCTGCATATGAAACAGTTGAAAGTTTTAATGACACCATTGTGGCAAAAGGGGTACTGGCCACACCTTCAGGTTCTGAATTCTGTTTTTCCGATGTTTATGAATTATGTGAGTCCGGCTTTAAGGTTAAACGCAACGTTAAAGTTTTAAAGGCTGCAGATGACCTGGGCTTTTCAACCAAGATATCCTTGGTTGCGGCTGAGTCAGATAATATACGTGACTATAATTATTTTGCGCCAGGTGTCTGGTACAAGCAAAATGAGTTTGCGCCGGAATATGCCATGGGGAAGGACCTGGATTGTGAATATTTCTGGCGCATGGAAACCTGTTACGCTTTGCCTTTGTTTGCAATGCAAAACATAATGTCCGGGGAAATGGTATCCATTTCACGCTGGGCTGCGGATATAACCATGAGGTCACTGGATATAGTGCCGTCGGAAAATATCGTGGATCCCAGATTCACCATAGGGGCAATCGGCATGAGCAAACCGGAGAGCAAGACTTTGAATTATATGTATTACGGTTTTGCAGTGCGTAAAGACATAGACACAAAGGTTGACGGGTTGTCCATAGATTATGTATATCCCGGCTGTGAAGGACAGATGCCCGGAAGAAGACACTATGCAGGCCTTGATTATAAAGGCAAGGTAAAATCTTTCCAAAGGATAAACCATCCTGTGGAAGCAGGTTTTGAGCAAAATTATACCGTTGCTTTGAACTTTGGATGCTATAACGGTTTTCAGCCCATGATGAGAGATATCTGGAGAATTACCTATAAACGGTTGCGCGACAATCTGTTTGATGTTGATAATGAACTACATTATCACAACTGCATGAAGATCCTGAAAAAATATACGAGGAAATATGGTGACTCTTACGGTTTACCTTTTGCCTGCCAATTGCCTGATATGGATATCTCCTGTGTATCTTTCCAGTTTGGCTTTGTTGGCCAGCAACCGGGTATAGGATACCTGCTGCTTCGTTATGGTGACATGGAAAATGATCCTGAAGCTTTTGAAAAAGGGGTAAACATAATTGATTTTTGGGCAAAAACCGCTATGACTGATTCAGGATTGCCTCATATGTGTTATAACCCCAATATAAAGGGATTCGAGCCATACCCGCATTACACGCGTATGTTGGCAGACGGTCTGGAAGCAATTTTATATGCTTATCTCTATATGCATAAAAAAGGCGATGAACGCACCGAATGGCTGGAATTCTGCAGAAAGGCCGCTGACTGGCTGGTAGCCAATCAAAATGAAGACGGAAGCTTTTACCGCGCATACAATACCGACGGCTCCATACGCATGGAGTCAAAATCAAATACCCCCAGTGTAATTCGCTTCCTTATTGAGTTTTACCTGGTAACCGGTGAAGAAAAATATAAAGACTCAGCTATAAAAGCCGGTGAATGGTCCTATGACAATGCTTACCTGAACCTGGAATACCGTGGAGGAACCTGTGACAACATGGACATCCAGGATAAAGAGGCAGGTATTTATGCATTATTCGGATTTCTTGCCCTTTACGACCTTACCGGTGATGGCAAGTGGCTTGAAGCTGCCGTAGGAGCAGCCGACTATACAGAAACGTGGACATATGCGTGGAAGTTCCCAGTGCGGACACTTTGGCCCAAGCATCCCTTCAACAAGTATTCTATCAGTGGTCAAAGCATTATTACAATAGGCGGTGGAGCAGATGTATATATGGCAGCCTGTGCATACGTTTATTACAGGCTGTACCTGATAACAAATGACAAGCATTATCTTGATTTTGCCGAGTTTATTTATAAAAACACGCGTCAGTCCAACGACGTAGACGGCAGCATTGGGTATATTATGCCGGGTCTGGGCCATGAAAGCGGTAATTTTACCAGCCAGACGCTGCAGAGCCATTATCATTGGCTGCCATGGTGCACATTTGTGGAGATTGAACCAACATCAAGACTTGTTGATACTTTTGGAGTTTACGAAATTTCTGAGGCAGAAAAACTGAGCTGGGAGGAGAGAACTAAAAGAAACCGCATATATGATTATTTTGCAAAATAATAGGCATGTATTCCAATTCGGGTATTGATTACAAAATACCAATAATAAAATTGATGTAAGGAATTGTAACGGAAAGGATTGTTTGATTAAATTTAATATCATCGTAAATTTTGGCATATATAATAATAAATCGTTTTAGTTAATTTTTATTTAAATTGCATGCTATACTTGAATGCGGTATAATTGAATTAACATGTATGTACAAGTCATCACACCGCGGTAGTCACTTCAACCTTAAATAAAGTAGTTGGCAGGTATTTAAAAACAATCCTTTCCGGAGGCTTTTATGAAAAAGGTTCAATGGCTTAGGAAATGGTTAGGTCACAGTTATTTTAAAAGGATTTTTTATCTGACAATTTCCACATTGGTTTTCCTTGTGATAATATCCGGACTTGTTTTCTATTTTTATATTGAAAATAATGTTTCAAAGAGCAAGTATGAAACTGATATGGAAATGCTGATGCAAATAGAAAAGAATTTTGAGAATACCAATAACCTGGTAGTCAGCTTTCTTAAACTTCTCTACGAAGACCGCAATATCAGGGAAATTATGGCAAGTCAACCGGGGAAGATGGATTTGGAGACAGTTAAGTATAAGTTACGTGATATTTCCACAGAAATGAAAATATTCGCGCCGTATATTCACTCGGTCTATATTTTTACTGATCATGGCAGAAACGTTTATGCAAGCTTTGATAACAATGTCTCGAAAGTTATAGACTTGTATTTGCTCAAAACAATACATTATTATAACCAAGTTCCTCAGCTTACACCTATATTGCGGAAAATAAAATCAAATGATCCTGATACCGTAACTTTCATTGATGTATTTTCGTATTTTCTATACAATACAGATGACAGTGGCTCCATTGATACAGCTATTATTTTAAACATATATCCCCAATGGTTCTTAGATAATTTCTATAAGCTAAATCCTGCAAAAGATGTACGCTATTTTCTGATGGCTTCTAACCGTGAATTTGTAAATGTGGACTATGACTTTTCTTATCAATACTTTATTGATTTAACTAACTTATATTTCAGAAATATCGTACGTAACATAAAAGATGATATTACTTTTGATATAATTCCTTGTAACCTCAATGGTGTAAAAAACCTTCTTTCATATATTTACTTGGAAAATGAGGGTTTTATTATATATAAGGTTCAAACATATGAGAGCGTGTACGCGAGTGTAAATCAGATTAAGACTACCGTTATTATCATAATGGCCTTTATTGTTTTAATTGCCCTATTTTTATCACTTTTAATGTCCCGGTATATATATAAGCCTTTTGGCGCACTGGTTAAGACAGTCAGAAGCTATTTTGGATATGAAAATGAAAGCCATGGACATTTTGATGAACTTCTGTTCCTGGAAAATTATTACATTCACAGTGCCGATGAGATTTCTCTGCTCAGGAGGGAAATAAATTCAGCTGAAAACATCAAGTATAAATATTACCTGACCCAATTGCTCGTAAACAGCAGTACGGTTACGGAAAGTGAAATCAAGGATATCAGCAATTCCGGATTATTCAACGTAAATATGAACAGTACGTTTATGCTTATAATAGTAAAATTAAATTCGAAATTCACTGAAGGCAATGTTCCTCAAGAATTGGGCACTTGGCTTAAAGATTCTCTCATCAAGAATTTAAGCCTTTATTATGTGAATGACGTAATTGATCTTGAAAAAAGCAGTATTGTTGCCATTATAAACACAGGAGATACGAGTAATGTAAGCAAACACAAGGAAAATTTATACAAAGTAGTGAAAAAAGTGCAGGATGAAGTGTATAATAAATATACTGTTTCTTTTGCAGCAGCTATAAGTGATCCTGTAAATTCCGTAAATAAATTGTCAGATGCCTATTTTATGTTAAGAAAATATCTCAATTACAGCTTCATTTATGGTGATGATGCGATAATAACCAATGAACTGGTGGAAGACAATTTAAAGAACACATCCCTTAACTATCCGTTTGCTGATGAGCAAAAACTGGTTTCGGCCATTAAGAGGCAGGATTTTCCGAAAGTAGTATATTATATGGACAAAATTACTGCAGGGTTTAAGAAAATGAGCTATAACAATATTGTAATTTCCCTGGTACACCTCTGTAACACGATTCGTACCACGGTTAACGAGATTAACAAGGTAAATTTCAGCGATGACTATATCGGCATTTATGATATAAACCCGGTAGATTACCAGACCATAGACGATTTATTGCAGGTCCTTAAAGAATTGGTCAGGAATTGTTGTGATAAGGAGAATACGATTCAAAAGCATTCGGAAATGGTCAAAATCGTGAAGAATATTGTGTGCAATGAGTATACTGATCCGAATCTAAACCTGGCTGTTATTGCCGGCAGGATCAGGATTTCGCCCAATTATCTGAACTGCATTTTCAAAAATTCCTGCGGCATTTCCATTTCCGACTATATTACAGACTACAGGTTAAGCAAAGCGGCAGAACTCCTTAAAACAACAGGTGAAAGCATTAATTCCGTTATGAACAAAGTAGGCATGGTGAATGCAAGTACATTTTACCGTTGCTTTAAATCCAAGTTTGGTACGACACCCAAAAATTATATATTGGCGACATTCAGTAATTGAGAGCATTTTATGGTTAACATGTAAGGCCTGGATACAGCATCATTATAGTTCAGTAGTTATTAGTTCATAAATATCAATTATTGAAAGGAGAGGAATAAATGCTAAGAAGGGTAAAAATTGAGAATGGCATCGTTGAAGGTCTGCCGGCAGCTGACCCCCGTATAACAAGTTTTAAAGGAATTCCCTTTGCAGCTCCTCCGGTAGGGGAAAACCGCTGGCGTGCGCCGCAGCCTGCCAAAAACTGGGACGGTGTTTACAAGGCTTACGCTTTTGCACCTATTTCCATGCAGGCAACTCCTGGTCTGAACAAAAATGACATCTACACAAGGGAATGGATGGTTGATCCGGAAATTCCAATGAGCGAGGACTGCCTCTATTTAAACGTCTGGACCCCGGCAAAAAGTCCTGATGAAAAACTGCCTGTATTTGTGTGGTTTTTCGGTGGAGGGCTCCAGGTGGGGCATACTGCGGAAATGGAATTTGATGGGGAGCGTATTGCCCGCAGGGGTATAGTGGTGGTCACGGTCAATTACCGTCTGAATGTCTTTGGTTTCCTGTGCCATCCTGAAATCACTGCAGAATCACCCGACGCCCCGGCAAACTTTGGCAATCTGGACCAGCAGTTTGGTATCCGTTGGGTTAAGCGCAATATTGCAGCTTTCGGAGGAGATCCCGACAATATCACCATAGGTGGCCAGTCTGCGGGTGGCGGAAGTGTCATGAGCCAGCTTACTTCACCCCAGAATGAAGAAGGACTGTTCCAAAGGGCAATCATACAAAGTGGTATAGCCAGCAGGGTATACCCAGGAGGACGTTTTCCCGGATACCGCCGTACTCTTGAGGAAGCTGAACAGGAAGGTGTTAAATTTTTCGAATTTTTAGGTGTATCTTCCCTTGCAGAGGCGCGTAAACTTGACGCTTTCTATCTCAGGGACAAGGCACTGGAATATAAAGGATTTTGGGGCACTGTCCAGGATAATGCCTTTTGCGTAGGCGACGCCTTTAAACGTGTTGTTGAAAACAAGCGGCTGAATGTGCCGATTTTGTTTGGACATACCTCTTCGGAATTTTTCGCTGTTCCCCAGGTAAAGACTCTTGACGAATTTAAAGCCCTGGCAGAAGAATTATACGGTGGAGATGCGGGCGAATTCCTGTCATTGTGCGGCTATGAATCCGGTAACCTGGATGAAATTCTGAAAAAGGCCTCCGTCAACAGCATAGAATATGCAATCCGTGTTGTGGGCCAGGCCAATGCCGATACAGGGGCAAATACACCTCTCTACTATTATAATTTTGATGCAGAAATCCCTGGATGGGATAACCCAGGCACATTCCACTCCGTGGACCTCTGGTTCTTCTTTGAAACTCTTGCCAAGTGCTGGAGGCCTTTTGTAGGCAAACATTACGACCTTGCACGGCAGATGTGCAATTACTGGGCCAACTTCATAAGGTCCGGTGATCCGAACGGGGTCGATTCCACAGGCGAAGAAATGCCCCATTGGTATCCGTATACTCCGGAAGAGCCATATGGAATGGCATTCAGGGATAAACCCCAATTTGTCAGGGAAGAACCCAGTGAGATTATGAAATTCCTGGTAAGGCAGTATTTTAAGAAAAAATAAAACTTTCACAGAATTTGCAGTTAATTAACCATTACTTCTTGGCATATCAAAACCACTGAATAAAACATGGAGAGTGATAATATGTTAAAGAAGGCAAAAGTAACCGTGCATCCTGATTACAAGATAGGCAAAGTGGAGAAGCGGTTGTTTGGCGCATTTCTTGAACCCATTGGCAATACGGTGTATGGGGGCATATACAATCCCAAGCATCCTACTGCAGATGATTTGGGCTTCAGGCAGGATATTCTGAATGCAGTCCGTGAATTTGACCTCCCGGCTCTCCGGTTTCCCGGCGGTAACTTCGTTTCGGGATGGGACTGGAAACAGTCCATAGGCCCGCGGGAAAACAGGAAAGCTCAGCTTGACCTGGCGTGGTTCCAGATTGAACCCAATATAGTGGGACATGATGAATACATTGAATGGGCCATGCGGGCCAATACGGATCCCATGTACACCATTAACATGGGTACAGAGGACATGCGTGGCATCATGCACCTGGTGGAATACACAAGGCATAGCGGGGGAACCTATTGGTCGGATTTGAGAAAGCAGTATGGCCATCCTGAACCGTTCCCTATCAGGACATGGTATCTTGGAAATGAAATGGACGGCCACTGGCAGATAGGCTCATGGGAAAAAGATCCTGTGGGTTTTGGAATTCGTACCCTGGAAGTATCAAAGATTATCAAATGGATTGACAATAAGGCTGAAACCGTTTTTTGCGGCACCTCAGACCATCACAGGCATTTCCCGGAATGGGAGATGGCAGCCCTTGAGCAATGTTATGATTTTGTTGACTATGTTTCCATTCACCATTACCACACGGCTCCTGAAGGTGATATTGCCAATTACCTGAATGCCTCATCTGTATTCGAGGATTTCATCAAGACAACCATAGCCACATGTGATTACCTGCAGGCGAAGATCAGGACCCCCAGGAAAATGTACATATCCTTTGATGAATACGGTGCCCATTTCGGCAGGCAGGGAGAGGTGCTGTTCGGCCGCAGAGGATGGCAGGACGTTACCAAGGATTATTCCCAGTTCCGTCCAAGGGAAGAAAACATCTTTATAAGGCATGATCCTGAAAACTATGTTGAAAGAAGAATGCCTTTCAGGTCATCTCAGATGCTGAGCGCTCTTAGCCTGTCTTCCATTATTCTCACATTCATCCGTCATGCCGACCGTGTCAAGATAGCATGTATGACAGGAGGACTTCGTGGCGCCATTGCCTTTGACGGACAGCATGTATGGAAGAATGCGGCATACTACCCATATTACCAGATGAACAAGTGGGCCCGTGAAGGTATGTCAATCCTGCCCGTAGTGGACGGTCCTACATTTAATACCCAGCAATTTGCCCTTACAGCTTCGTGCCAGTGCCGTGCATACGAGAATGTACAGGCAATAGAAGCTGCAGCTGTTCATCATGAGGACAAGGATGAACTGGTTATCTTTATGATCAACCGCGCTGCTGAGGATGACATTGAAGTAAGTCTCGATGTCAGAGGATTTGAAGGGTATAAGTTAGTCGAGCATATTGAGATGTATACTGATGATTTGGATAAGGGAAATACTTATGAAAATCCCAATGCTATTATACCGTTAATAAATCCTGATACAAAGATGGAGGACGGGAAAGTTTGTGCCGTTACAAAGAAGCTTTCGTGGAACGTCATCCGTCTTAAGAAATAACTGCTTACAATAACTGTTTTATCAATGAAAAAAGGCTTTACATTGAGCGAAAGCTTAATGTAAAGCCTGGAATTCTGTAATGGTATTTAAAGGATAAGGAGTTGAGAGTATGGCTACATTTGATGACCTTTCCAGATTGCTGGAGCAATTTGTGAAAAACGGCCCGGCAGGCTGTGGCTGCGCAGTGGCCAAAAACGGGAAAATTTTGTATGAAGGATATTTCGGTTATGCCGATCTTGAAGAGAAGCGGCCTGTTACCGAAAGCACGGTTTTTCGTCTTTTTTCCATGACAAAAGTGGTTATTTGCACAGCTGCCCTTATGCTCTTTGAGAGAGGAAAATTTCTGCTCAATGAGCCATTGTATGAATATTTTCCTGAATATAAGGACACCCACGTTGTCATTACCAAACCAAACGGCAATGTTGAAATAAGAAAGGCAAAAAATCCTATGTTGATTAAACATGCCTTTATGATGGCCGTTGGTTTGCCATATCCCTTCGGTAATTCCTATACGGCGAGAGAAATGGCAAGAGTAAGGGAAGAACTTGTTAAGAAGTATGGGAAATATGATATTGTGACCGAAGTGCGCGCCATGGGCAGTGTACCTGTCGCTTTTGAGCCGGGTACCCATTGGCTGTACGGATATGGCCATGATATTGTCGCCGGTTTGATCCAGCTTATTTCCGGCAAAACTGTTGGACAGTTCCTGCAGGAAGAAATCTTTGAGCCTCTGGGCATGAAAGATACAGGATACCGTTTCCGCGGCGACATTGAATCCAGGATGGCTAACCATTACAGGAGAAGTGAAGACGGAACCATGACAAGGATACAAGGCTTCCTGGACGTATATCATCAACCCGATGCCATTTATGAATCCGGAGGTGCAGGCCTTTACTCAACTGTGAGAGACTACCTGATATTCTCACAGATGCTGGCAAATGGCGGCGTTTACAATGGACAGAGAATCATCGGGAGAAAGACCATTGACTTAATGAGAGCCAATCATTTAAACGATGAACAGTTAAAGGATTTCAGAAATTCTTATCTGGCAGGTTATGGTTATGGCCTTGGTGTAAGAACACTGATGAGCCTGGCCGAAGGTCATTCCAATGGTTCCGTGGGCGAATTCGGCTGGACCGGAGCTGCTGGTACCTATGTATCCATTGATCCTTCAGAAGGTTTGTCCTTTGTTTATATGCATCAGATGGATCCCAACATGGAAGAATACCATCACCTCCGTGTAAGAGCTGTTGTGAACGGTTGCCTTGAATAGGCCGGTATTCGTTACAGGTTTGAGGAGTGTGCACCCCACACTCCTGCCTTTTCTTAATAATTATGTAATAGAGTTTAAACTCAATGTATAGTATAATATTAGCAGTAAATAGCAACTTAAGGTAACTTGCATAAGATTTACCGGAATGTCCGCTTAACATTTACATGCTTCTTGTAAGGACTTATATGAACCTTTGCCGTTTCATAAGGTTACAACAGGTTTTTATCTGTTGTTATGAAGTTTTAGCATCTCAAGTACATTTCCTAATTTCAAAAATATGCAAAATAACAGGAGTGTGAAAACTTATGAGAAAAACTGATGACTTTACGGCGGTACTTCCCAGCGGGGATATATTTGAAAGTTGGGAAGTAGATGCGAAGTATGACAGGGTTTTGCATGTAGACTGCAATCACCCCAATGCTTCGGACGACAACGACGGTTCTGAGGACAGGCCTTTCAAAACCATTAATGCAGCCGCACAAGTTGCGACACCTGGTACCAGGGTGCTTATACACGGCGGAGTTTACCGTGAAACTGTACAGCCGGCCATGGGCGGCGAAAGCCCGGAAAAAATGATCAGTTACGAGGCATATAATGGTGAGGAAGTAATAATCAAGGCCTCTGTTGAAGTAAAGGACTTTAAGCCCAGCGAAGGCTGGAATCTCCGCAGGTTCCGTTTCAATGAACCTATCCCAGAAAATATAAGAATCTGGGAAATTGAACTGAATCCTGAAGATTTCAAGGGATATAATCCGTTCTGTGCCGTAAACATACTCCATGACAGGTTATTCATCGAATATGGTAAAACAGACATGACTCCGTATTTGAACCGCAGAGGTATGGTTTTTGTTGACGGAAAACCCATGAAACAAGTGCCGTTATATTATATGCTCGGTATGTCTGACAATACTTACTGGGTTGAAGCCAACGGACAAAAGGTGCACATCCGCCTTCCCAATGACGATGATCCGAGAAACCATACCATTGAATTGACCAGCCGTGAACAGTGTTTTGCTCCTAAAAAACCGTTCCTGTCCTATATACGCGTAAAAGGCCTAACCATGGCCCATGCCGCCACGGGAGCTCCTGTTCCCCAGAGAGGAGCAATTTCCTGCTACAGAGGACATCACTGGATTATTGAAGACTGTGTAATAGACTGGTCAAACGCCGTAGGCATTGACTGCGGCAATGAATGCTGGCATCGTACACCCATTGAAGGACAGATTGTCGGTTACACCATTATAAGGCGCAATATAATCAGAGATGTCGGCGTATGTGGTATTGCAGGATTGGGAGTACGTAACGTACTTATAGAGGATAACCTGATAGAAGGCACAGGCTGGCAGCGCATGGAACTTTCCTGGGAAGCGGGCGGTATTAAGTTCCATCATGCAAAAAATTGCCTTATCCGCAGAAATGTGTTCAGGAAATGTTACGGATGCGACGCGTTATGGCTTGACGTAGGAAATGACAATAACAGAATTACATCGAATGTATTTGTCGATGGCATTGATTCCAGGGAGCACATTTTCATTGAATGTACACGTGATGTGGAAAACCTGATTGACAATAACATTATCTGGAATGTGGAAGGAAGGTATGACAGGAGCAAAGTGCCCGAAGAGCCAGGATCATCCGGATGGTATAAAAGTACCGAACTGCCGTATGTCAACGGTTATGGAATTTACCTGGAAGGCACTGACAGGCTGAGAATAGTGAATAACCTTATTGGTAAATGCAGGAAATCCGGTTTCTTTGCAAAAGTGGTGGCCTTCAGGTTAATGCCTAAACGCGGCGGTACTTCAAGAGACAACAAATTCTTCAATAACATATTCTATGACTGCGGTGAAGCTGCCATTATCCTGCCCAATCAGCACAATAAGCTTGACGGAAATGCTTACGGCAAGATGCCGCCAGGGTATCTTAGGGTTATGTATCCTGAACCTGAAATGTGCCTGGACCTTGAAACTTGGCAGGAATTTTGCGGATTTGACCTGAATGGCTGTACCTTTAACGCGGAAATTAACATTAACAGCGATGACCTGACTATGGAGGTAATACTGAAAGAAGACCTGCCGGAAATTGAAGCCGATGAAAAGGTATGCACCGACTATTTCGGCAATAAGGTGGAAAGAAAACGTATCGCTGGCCCATTCCCGGGTATTAAGGCCGGTAAGAAATTCGTATTCAACATTGACCCCAGAAAACTTGACTAATATCAAAAAAAGGAGATGAATATATGGGTTTTGAAATAAACTCCATTAACCAGCTGGCAGACGGCACCGAGTTTGTTTCCTGGGAGAAACCTCTTACCTTTACCAAGACCTATTATGTAGACAATAAAAATGAAAATGCGGACGATGACGGGCCGGGCACATTGGAAAGGCCTTTTAAAACAATAGGAAAAGCTGCGTCCAAATTGCAGCCCGGTGAAAGGGTTGTAATACGTGAGGGAGTATACTATGAATGTGTCCGTCCCCGATATGGCGGCACAAGCCCGGAAAAAATGATAAGTTATGAAGCTGCGGAGGGAGAAAAGGTTGTAATAAAGGGATCAGCCATTCTGGACAGCAGCAAATGGGAAGAGTCAAAGGGATGGTCTTTGCGCTTTTTTAGGCAAAAGCCCGATGGAGATCCAAAGGTCTGGATGCAAAAGTTGGATCCCAGCCTGTTTAACGGCTATAATCCCTTTGCCGTTGCAACTGCCATATACGACATCAGCTGTCTGTATTTTGACGAAAGAACCATGAACCCGATACTGTCCTACAGGAGAGGCATGGTGTATGTTGATGGCAAGAGGCTTAAGCAGGTGAGAACTTACAGGGAGCTTGGACTTAATAAAGGAGCTTTCTGGGTTGAAGAAGACGGTCTGTGCCTTCACATAAGGCTTGAAGACGACGGCAACCCTGCAGACCATGTGGTGGAAATTACCACCAAGGAACAGGTATTTGTTCCTGAAAAACCATACCTGGGATACATAAGGGTTAAGGGGCTTACCCTGGAATTTGCCGGAAACGGAAACCCGGTGCCTCAGAAAGGATTGCTGTCAACTTACAGGGGCCATCACTGGATTATCGAGGATAATATTATCCGCCATGCCAATTCCGTGGGTATTGACGCAGGCAATGAATGCTGGAACGCGTGTCCTCCGCCTCCTGATTTCAGCCATCATATCATAAGGAGAAATGTAATAAGCGACTGCGGGGTTTGCGGTATTGCAGCCATTAAGAGCGAAAACATGCTTATTGAGGATAACCTTATTGAAAATATCGGATGGCAGAGGGTGTACTATTCCTGGGAGTCTGCCGGGGTAAAGGTTCACGAAGCCAAAAACATGATGTTCCGGAGAAACGTGGTAAGGAAAATGGAGATGTGTGATGGGCTGTGGCTTGACTGCAGCAATTCAAACTGCAGGATAACCTGTAACGTCTTTGTTGATATGCCTGATACACTGCGCGGCGCCATTATATTTGAAGGAACACGCTTCCACAACCTGGTGGACAACAATATTATCTGTGACGTGGGAGCCTTGCTGTACACCCATAAGGACCTCAGGGAGAACAACTGGCAGACCATGGATAAGAGAGGCGAGGAAGGCAATGGCATCTATTCCCTGGGAAGCGATGATGTCACCATTGTAAACAATCTCATTATGCAGACGACCCAGGCAGGTTTCCATTCATATACCATACCCTTAAGGATGATTGACGGCAGAGGCAGTACAGAAAGGGATTTCAGGATACTGAACAACATTTTCTACAAGTGCAGGCAATCAGCCATTGATTTTGACAATGTACACAACTATGCCGACGGAAACCTGTATATCCAGGTACCGTGGGGATTTATCAAGATACTGAATCCTGACCCTGTTATGGCACTGGACCTGCCATCTGTAAGGAGATATTTCAACTGGGAGATAAATGGTAACTATTCCGATGCCGACATTGAGCTTGACACGGAGGAACTGACCATCAGCGTCAACTTTAAAAAAGACGTCGTAAAAGTTCCCTGCTACAAGCACGTCAACATGGATTTCTTCGGCAATAAACATGACGGTGAATGCTACCCCGGACCATTTGCTGATTTGCTCAACATGAAGGGCAAGATATCCATCGACCCCAGGAAAAAGGCTTAAAAAGGTTATGCCAACATAAAAATATATCAATAAAGGGAGCATATGAATTATGCTCCCTTTTATTGATATGAAATACCTAAATTTTCACAATTCTTATTGTTTGAAATACCTTTTCAAAAATACCTATCAATATGAAATACCCATAGTTTATTGTTTATTAAATATTTTCTGTTTGCCCCAATAAATACAAAGCCCCCTTAAAGAGGGCTTTGTATTTATACCTGATTTATATTAGTCAGCCAAAAACTGCTCGTATCTTCTCTGGATGATTTCGATATATTCTTCATAACCGATCTTCTTCAATTCGTTGAGGTAAGTATCCCAATCCTTGTCAAGATCCATTACACCGGTTATGAACTTGTCTCTGCACTCATTGACATAGGTTCTGAGCACGGAGTTAATCTCGTTCATACGTTTGCTGTCTTCAGCAGAGTAGAGCATCTTGTCGGGTACGTACATATCCATCGGAGGCGTGTATGGCTTGTAGCAGTTGAAGGTAGCTTCCCACAGCAGCCTCTGGAGTTCATACGGATCATCAGAACGCTCGCCCTTGTCAGCAAAGTTCTCATGAGAAGGATGACGTTGATACCAGTGGGAATTCTGTACAGGACCCCACAGCAGTATAGGTCTGAACAGGGCGGGATTGCCTTCCAGGTCTACGGTGCCCGGAGCGGCTTCTACCCAGTCAACACCCGGTTCACCAAGACGTGCACGCATGGAAACGTCAGTGTCATACTGGTAATCGCCCCACTTGAACACTGCATCAGGATACTGGCAGTCCTTGGTAATTACCATTACGTTCTGGTACAGGATGTAGTTCCAGGGTTCATGATTAGCCCAGCGTACACCATTCGGTCCTTCCAGCGGCGGAACTGCAGTCAGCTGCTTATAACGGTCGCCGGCCATATTTGCTGTCGGCATACCACCGGGGATACAACCTACAATATGAATCTCTTCGTTCTCGAAGATCTGTCTTAACTGGTCTGCGTCCTGGGTGAAGCTTACAGGATCATACAAACCTTCATCAACCAGGGACTTGAGGTAACGGAGTCCTTCACGGTATTCTTCCTTGTCATATACAGCGGTTACTTTGCCGTTATCAAGATTGTAAGGAAAGCCTTCATTGTACTTAATAAAGGAGTTCATCAGGAAGCGGTCAAATGTTGTATGCCATCCGTTGGTAGCGCCCATCATTGGAATTTCATCCTGTTTGCCATTTCCGTTCGGATCCTGGTACTTGAATGCCCTAAGAACTTCCTTGAACTCCTCGGTAGTTTCAGGCATATCAAGTCCCAGTGTATCCAGCCATACCTTGTTTATCCACATCCTGCGTGGATATGAGTTGGGTATGGACATGGTTATATTAGGCAGAGAATAGATATTTCCATCAGGCGCGGTTATCATATTCTCCAATCCGTCATATTCGGCAAACAACTGGACAAGATATACGGAGTGCTTCTCAATCAGGTCATTAAGAGGAATGAAAGAACCCTGGCTTGCGTATTCAACGAGAACTGCGTTGTCCATGCCACCCATGATTACGTCAGGGAGTTTTTCGCCGCTTGCCAACATGAGGTTTAATTTCTGGTCCCTATCCTTTGCAGCTACAAGCTGCCAGATGACATGAATGTTTGTCTGTTCTTCCAGGAATAATGTCAGTTTGTTGGTTTCAAAATTCTCTACAGACGGGTTATCGGCAGTAAAAACGGTGATGTCAATTTTCTTGTTTACAATAGGCAATACACCTTTTTCGGAGACTACTATATCATCTCCGCTTGTAGTTGTGGTTTTGCCACCCGATGTGCTGGGTGTTGTAGTTGTTGTACCTGTTCCTGTGGAAGTATCACCGGCAGTATCCTTCTTGCCGGCACATCCGGCCATGAGGCTTACAACTAACAGAATCGAAAGCAGAAGCACAGCAAGCCTTTTCATAATATTTATTACCTCCTTCTGTTTTTTTTATAAATATGCCTTCTTAACATAAGAGGCTTATTTATAGCTATACATTGGACATATACGTTGCAGTAACCTTATCCTTTGATAGCACCTGTCAAAGCACCTTTTACGAAGTGCTTGGAAACAAATGGGTAAATAAACATAAATGGAGCGCTTGATACAACTATAAGCGAGTACTTCAGAAGGTCTGACATCCCCTGGCGTGCCTGCATTATTTGAGGATCCATGATTGTTGCTTGCTCGATCTGGTTGAGCACCAGGATTTCACGCAGGATTATCTGGAGCGGGAAAAGCTTTTCATTGGATAGATATATAAATGCGTCAAAATATGCGTTCCAGTGACCTACGGAATAATACAGGGCAATTACTGCCAGGATCGGTTTTGAAAGAGGCAAAACCATTTCAAACATAAAGCGTATATGGTCGCATCCGTCGATTTGGGCAGCCTCTACCAACTCTTCCGGTATATTGGTTTGAAAGAATGTCCTGCATATTATCATGTTAAAAACACCGATAGCATTGGGAATTATCATAACCCACCTGGTGTTTATAAGTTTAAGCCTTGAGATAAGTATATAGGTAGGTATGAGTCCACCGCTGAATATCATCGTGAATGTAAACAGGAACATGATGATTTGTTTGCCCGGCATTCTTCTCCTGGAAAGGGGGTAAGCAGCCAGGACTGTCATTGTCACGTTAACAAAAGTCCCTACTACTGTATAAAAGATTGTATTTGTGTATCCCAGTACTATGCCTTCGTGCTTGAATACGGCTTCATACCCTCTTAATGAAAAGTCGACGGGGAAGAGGACAACTCTTCCGGTGGCTACAGCCTGGGGTGAACTGAAGGATGAACTTACTATATAGATAATAGGGTAAAGTACTATTAACAGGGCAAGAAGCAGATATGCGTCATTGAAAAAATGAAATACCCTGTCTCCTGACGATAATCGAATCTTGTTATTGGTTCTGATACGTGGTTGTACCTGTACCTGTGCCATTCTTCAGCCCCCCTTACCACAAACTAATTTCGCCGAGTTTTTTGGCGATATAGTTTACTATTAGTATTAGAATCATGTTGACTACCGAGTTAAAGAAGCCTATTGCCGAAGCATATGAAAAGTCTGAAGCTGCGGAAGCCAATCCCATTTTGTAAGTATACGTGGCAATAATCTCGGATGTATCCAGGTTAAGATTATTCTGCAGCAGGAAGGCTTTTTCAAAACCGACATTCATAATGTTACCGGCATTAAGTATCAGGATGATTACAATGGTTGGCAATATACCAGGTAAATCAACATATTTTACCCTTTGAAGCCTTGAGGCACCATCAATGACCGCCGCCTCGTGAAGTTCCGGATCTATGCCTGCCAGAGCAGCCAGGTAAATAATGGTACCCCATCCGGTGCTTTGCCATACGCCTGACCAAACATAAATGGAAGGAAAATATTTGGCTTTTGCCATAAAGTCAATAGGTGTTCCGCCCAAGGCTTTTATCGCATTATTTATCAAGCCTATTCTTGGATGAACTAACTGAAGTATTATACCAACCATTACTACCGTTGATATAAAGTGCGGCATGTATGTGACCATTTGCACCGTTTTCTTGAAACGAGGATAAAGGGTATTATTAAGTGCCAATGCCAGTATTATGGGGAATGGGAAACCCGCGATCATTTGGTATAAACTGAGGGTAATTGTATTGGTTATGATTTTTTCGAACATGTAATTGTTGAAAAACTTTTTGAACTGGTAAAGCCCTACCCATTCACTTCCTAAAATACCCTTGCTGGCCTGGAAGTTTTTAAAGGCGATCTGTACACCATACATGGGTATATAGCGGAATATGAATAACCATATCAGCGGCAGTAATATAATGATATAAAGCTGGTAATTCATTAACACATCCCTTTTATACCTGCTCCATATACTGCGCTTTTTGTAGAGTGTTACTTCATTTTGTACAGCCAATGGTAGCCCCCCTATTCATTTAACATATATTCACTTTTTGACCGGTAAATGATAAAGCGGCTGCTTAGCGGATTTTTTCGGCGGTTAAGTGTGCGGCTATATCAGCGGACACATCAGCGGCATCATTGTGCCAAACCTGTTGATGATTACCTGGAAGCAGTATTGATTACCTAGAAAACAATATAAGATGTTAATTTCTCGCCATTTATTATATTTTCACCGGGCCAAAATAAAAAGTTGATATTTTCTGATAGATTGAATAATTCAAGTTAAGAATAAAATTATATAAATTTTCGTCAAATTTTATAATTAGTTTTTGTGCAATATAACCAAATACTTTAACTTTTTCTCACCTAAAGCCGGAAACAAATAACTTTTTTCCCATATCTGATATAATTAACATGTGAAAAGCAATAGCAATTAATGAAATGACGGTAAGACATCCGAAGGAGTGTGACTGTGTTGGAAAGAAGGGTCAAAATAGGCCATACGGCTATTACATGGCCCCGTACTGAAATCGAAACCGCCTTTTCCGTTAACATCAATGACCCAGGAGAGCGTGAAACGGCACTTAATAATGTCCGCCTGTGGGCCGGGCTTTTAAGGAAACATAAGGTCAATATTGCCGTTCTTGGTGGTGACGGCGTTGACAGGAGGGCATTTAACTTCTCCGAGTCAAAGAAATATATGGTGGACATAGTAAACGAGATAGGGAAATACCTGTTTGATATGGGTATTTATTGCTGTTTCCACCCTCATACGGATACTCCTGTAGAAACAAAAGACGAAATTTACTCCTTTATGGATGCAGTTGATCCGGAATATGTCTTTTTTGCCCCTGACGTAGGACAGATACAAAAGGGCGGGGCTGACCCGGTGCCGATTATAAATACATACCTGTCTAAGATAAAGCATGTGCATTTAAAGGATTACAAAGGCGGGGAAGTACAGTATGACGAAAACGGAAAAGAAATCGACAGTACCGGTTTTGCCAGTTACACACCTCTCGGGCAAGGGGTCGTAGAATTGGAAAAAATACTTGGTATCCTTGAAAACTCAAAATTCGATGGGTATGTAATGGTTGAGCTTGATGCCAGAAAGGTTGTGCCTATCCCCAGGGAAGAGGCGCTTTTAATCAGCAAGAATTATCTCATTAACCTGGGATATACCTTTGTTGAAAGGTAATAATATACTTTTGTTGATTGATAATGATTAGTTGATTTGATTAATAATGCTTATTTGCAGGTACTTTGTAAATACTTGACTGTCACTTTATTAGAAACAATAATTTAAAAGCCGCACGAAAGAAGTTGTTCCTTTGTGCGGCCTGATATTTAACGTTGTTACTACAATAAAATGTTACTGGTGTTTATACACCCTTAAGAGCGGTGTTTGCAAGTATGCTCCTAGAATATTGAGAATACCGCGAAAATACCTGCTGTCAGTGAAGCAACCAGTGAAACAACGGTAATCTGGGTGTTGATGGAAGGTCCTGCAGTATCCTTGAAAGGATCGCCTACAGTGTCTCCAACAACGCCGGCTTTATGAGCATCTGAGCCTTTTCCGCCTTCATTGCCTGCTTCGATGAATTTCTTTGCGTTATCCCACAATCCACCGGCATTGCTCATTAACATAGCAAGTACAAGACCGGTTACAATGTTTCCTGCCAGGTAGCCGCCTATAGCCATTACGCCGCCGATAAAACCAACAACGAGGGTAGCCAGAATAGCCACTAATCCGGCCGGAATCAGTTCGCGCAGAGCGCCTTTTGTAGCGATATCGATACACTTGTCGTATTCCGGTGTAGCCCCTTCTTTACCTTCTTTAAGGCCGGGGATTTCTTTAAATTGCCTGTGGATTTCAGCAACCATACGCTGCGCGTTGCGGTCAACACCAAGCATGAGCATTGCCGAGAATACCGCGGGAATTGCAGCGCCGACAATCAAACCGAAGAAAACAGCAGGATTCATAATGTCGAAGTTCTCAATCAGTGCCAATCCTTTTTCCAACAAAGCTGAGTTAGCTTCTGCCATATATGCGCCTAAAAGGGAAATAACCGTGAGTCCGGCAGCACCAATGGCAAAACCTTTTGTAACGGCTTTAACGGTATTTCCGGCACTGTCAAGTTCGTCGGTAATTCTTAATGCTTCATCTCCGAGACCGCCCATTTCAACCAGTCCTCTTGCATTGTCAACAATGGGACCGTATGCGTCATTGGAAATAACCATACCGACTATTGAAAGCATACCAAGAGCAGACATTGAAATTCCAAAGAGGGCGTCCACTGTGGTAGTCGGATCTATACCATCACAGATTACAAATGAAAGCAGAGCTGAAATTGCAATACCTACCAATGAGGGAAGTACACTGATAAGGCCGTAGCTGATACCAGAAATAATAGTAAAGGCCGGACCTGATTTAGACGCTCTTGCTACCAATTTGACAGGTTTCTTTGCATCATTGGTGAAGTAGTCAGATGCAAGACCGACAATAGTACCAACTGAGAGGCCTATAACGGTAGCTCCCCAATAACGCCAGTCAAAGCCAAACAAGAAAGTGGCGAGGGCTGTAAGCACAGCAAAAAGGAAGGTTGTTATATAAGTACAATTGTTTAACGCGGTGCTTGGATTTCCGTTCTTGCCTATACGCCCGAACATTATACCGATTATTGAAGAAAGCAGGCCTAATGATGCATAACAGAATATCATGTTGACATTGGCACCTACTCCTTTGTCCAGGGTCATGGCAAGAACCAATGCAGCTGCCATGGATGCAACGTTGGAGTCAAAAAGGTCAGCACCCATACCTGCTACGTCACCGACATTGTCACCTACGTTATCTGCGATAACAGCGGGATTGCGCGGATCGTCTTCCGGAATGCCGAGTTCGACTTTACCGACGAGGTCAGCGCTTACGTCAGCGGTTTTTGTGAATATTCCGCCGCCTGCCTTAGCAAACAGGGCCAGTGATGAAGCTCCAAAGCTGAAACCTAAAACCGCTGAAGCGTCTCCTGTAAGTGTGAGTACCAGAGTAACGCCAAGAAGGCTTGTTCCGACAACAGCCATTCCCATTACGGCACCGCCGCGGAAACCTGTCATGAATGATTGATTAATGTTCTTGGTAGCTGCCTCTGCACTTTTTACATTGGCAATGGTTGCAACAAAGATACCTATTTTACCGGCTAATGCTGATAATGCGGAACCGACAATATATGATATAGCCATCATAATATTATTAGCCGGATTTCCGTTCCAAATAGGATGTGGCAGGAAGAAGAAAATAAGCACGGCTACAACTGCTACGAATACTGCCAATATCTTATATTCTCTTCCGAGGAAAGTATTAGCACCTTGCTTGATAAGTAAACCGATTCTGGCAATTTCAGGGTTTGAGCTTGGCTGTGATTTTACCCAGGTATAGAGCCAGGCGGCCACGCCTAAAGCAAGGACAGATATTAAAAACGCTACGATTGACCAGTTCATTTAAATGCCTCCTATGTCCTTATTAAATGTATTTGCAATTTATAATTGCCAAAAAAAATTATTTTTGTGTTTAAAAAACACAAAAATCACTCATTATATTATAGTGGTAAATAATATATTGTGCAATAAATTTATGTTTATTTTTATAGACAATATGTTTAAAGGTTAGCAGACTTTATACAAATTAACAAGGACTAAAATTTCGAAAAAACCAGTATTTTTTGCTTTTCTATTCCAGATTCAATTTATTTTTTAATATGTTATTTGTTATTACAAAATTTATTGAAATTCTCACGCATTCAAACAGGATAAAGAACAGCAAAAACAGGTTTATATCCAATATTGACGGTGTCCCTCTTAAAAATGCAGGTGCAATATTGTTTCCTATAAGCAGCATATACAAAAGCAAAATCAACTGGTACACTGCATAAATGGCACAATACATGCCGAAAGAAGCGATAACTCTGTGTTTGGAGAACAACTGGCCAAGGGTGATTGCCGTAAAAATCATTATAATTGACGATGCCAGCATCAAAAGGCCGTATAGGGGTAAAATGACAAATCCGGCAGCTCCCATGGATGTCTTTATGAATTCGAAAATCTCCCGGATATCTGTGCCTAAATTTTTCGTGCCCATGATTATAATAAGAGAAACAATTGTGGTAAGGAAGCTCAGAATACTCCAGGTTACCGAAGTGATAACTTTACTGATAATAAGCTTCCAACTTTGGACCGGCAATGTAAACATCAAATAACCTTCGTCTCCCAGCAAATTTTTATAGTATCTTTGTATCATAATAATAAGCGTAACGATAACAACGGCTATGATCATGCCTATATAAAGAGTAACACCGACAATGGCAAATATGTCAAAAATATCGAAATTACTGCTTGATCTTATTAAATTGTCAGGATTAATTATCCTGTTCACTATTGAAAAAACCAATAACACGGCATAAAGCGGTATAAAAATCCTGGAAGTTGCCTTAAACTCATATTTCATCAATTTAGCTAGCATCTGAATACCTCCCTGAATAATGAATCGACTGATTTTTGGTTTTCTTCGCGTATTTCATCCACTGTTTTATTAAGAATGATTTTTCCCTGCTTTAAAAAGATCACTTCGTCAAGTATCTTTTCTATATCAGAGATTATGTGCGTAGAAATTAAAATTGTAGCGTTTTCATTGTAATTGCTTAAAATGGTGTCAAGGATGTAATCCCTTGACGCGGGATCAACTCCGCCGATAGGTTCATCCAGCAGGTATAATTGTGCTTCCCGGCTCATGACCAGAATGAGCTGTACCTTTTCCTTGGTGCCCTTTGACATAGTCTTTAAGCGGTCCTTGGGGCTGATGCCCAGCTTGTTCAACATGTCATAGGCCTTGTCGATACTGAAATCATCATAAAAATCCCTGAAAAAGGATATTAAGTCCGAAACTTTCATCCAATTGTTCAGATATGTTTTTTCCGGCAGGTAAGAAACTAATTTTTTCGTTTCAATACCCGGTTTAAAACCTCCAATTGTAATTTCTCCCCCTGAAGGAGTCAAAAGCCCGTTGCAGATTTTCAGAAACGTAGTTTTACCGCTGGCATTAGGGCCTAATAAACCAATAATTTTTCCCCGGGGTATATCAATGGTGATATTGTCCAGGGCTTTCAGTGCTCCGAAAGTTTTTGTCAAATTTCTGCATTCCAATATATTACTCATTGTTTCCCTCCTTACAATATTTCGGAAATTATGGCCAGGATTTCTTTATGTGCGAATCCCAGTTCATCCATCTTTTTTAAAAAATTTTTTACCTGCTCCTGTGCAATTTTTCCCTTGACCTTTTGAATAATATCCTTGTTTTCCGTTACAAATTTCCCATTTGTACGGTTGGTGTACACGAGTCCGTCTTCTTCAAGCTTGGCAAGGGCACGCTGCATGGTATTGGGGTTTACTGAAGCCTCTTGCGCAAGGTCGCGGACGGAAGGAAGCCTTGAACCCAAAGGATAAACTCCTGAACAAATTTTGAGCTCCAATTGTTCCGCCAACTGTAAATAGATTGGCCGGTCCGGGTTTACTTCCCACGGCATTTAATCACCCCTTACTGTATTAATGTATTAAGTGCTCAATACAATAATACAGTAATACAACAATACAAAATTGTCAATATGTTTAGAATATATATTTTCATATTTTTAAAAGTGTTGAACAGCCGGCATTGATAGCATATACTAGGGATAAAACCGATGCGGAAGGATATGGTTTTTATTTTATCGGGAGGTTACTGAATTAATGATAATTGACATTCATACCCATTGCTTTCCTGATAACCTTGCACCCAGGGCAATCCCCCTTTTGGCTGAAAAGGGAGGAATTTCTCCATTTACGGACGGCACGGTCGCTTGTTTAAAAAATTCAATGAAAAAGGCCGGAATTGATATTTCCGTCCTGCTGCCGATAGCGACGAAACCGGAACAGACTGCCGGGATTAACAGGTGGGTGGCGAGCGTGCAGAATGAAAATATCATTGCCTTTGGTACGATCCATCCTGATTATCCTGATTGGAAATCGGAAATTGAATGGCTTAAAGAAACAGGAATTAAGGGTGTAAAATTTCATCCGGATTATCAGAATTTTTTTGTGGATGACAGAAAGGTTTATCCAATATATGAGGCTCTGGCCGAGGCTGGCATGATTATGATATTTCACGCCGGCGTTGATTTAGGCTATCCTGCGCCTTATCGCTGCCCTCCATGCAGGTTGAGAAACGTACTGGATTCATTTCCCGGAAGCCTTATAATCGCGGCGCATATGGGAGGCTATAAATACACGTACCAGGTGGAAAAATACCTTGTGGGAAAGGACATTTATTTTGACACTTCTTATTCGTTTGAGAGTTTGGGAAATGACGGTATGGAAAACCTTATAAAGCATCACGGGGCGGACAGAATTCTTTTTGGAACGGATTCGCCGTGGAAGGATCAGCAAAAGGAAGTATCAAACATTCGGTCCCTCAATTTGAAAGAAGATGAAAAAGAGCAAATTTTAGGCGGCAATGCCGCGAGGTTATTGAAATTGCCAAATGCTTGACTGATTTTAAATCTTACTATATTATTGTATAGGTAGATAAGGAAGTAATATTGAAACTTATCTGCGGGAAACTAACAGCAGATAAGTTTAATTTTTTGAGTGAGCAGTACAGAGTGGTAAAGAGTTATCTATGCAAAAGCTGAAATTCGAAAGAAGATTAGGAGAAAGCATTTAATGAACATTATTGAGTTGCTGTTTATTGCGGTAGGTTTATCAATGGATGCATTTGCAGTGTCGGTTTGCAAAGGATTATCTTTATGTAAAGCCAAAACAAAGGAAGCATGTACCGTAGGGTTGTATTTTGGAATATTCCAGGCAGGAATGCCTTTGATAGGATATTTGCTGGGAGTGCAGTTTCAGAATAAAATAGCGACTTTTGATCATTGGATTTCATTTGCTCTACTGGGTTTTATAGGAGCTAAAATGCTGTATGAATCAAGAAATAGTTATGAATCCTGCGACCCTTCCCTTAATTTCAGAAATATGATAATACTGGCTATTGCCACAAGCATAGACGCCCTGGCGGTAGGAGTGACGTTCGGGCTGCTTGAAGTGGCAATCCTGCCGTCGTCGCTTCTTATAGGAAGCGTAACATTCCTGTTATCTATGCTTGGGGTAAGAATTGGCAACATATTTGGTGCAAAATATAAATCAAAGGCTGAATTCGCCGGCGGGCTGATGCTGATCCTGATTGGCGTGAGAATTTTTGCCGACCATACAGGCGTATTCACTTACTTACAGCAATTTTTACTGAAGTAATATCAAACTGCCAGCCAGGTAATTCATCCTCTGTGTCTGTCTGCTGAAAAATCCAAACTTTATATTAAATCCATATCATTACCTACATATATATTAATATATCAGTGTAATTTAATGATAAAAAATGGAGAAGAGTCTTTATTTATCAGGAGGGAAGATGATGATAATCACAACCACACCAAATGTTGAGGGAAGAAAAATAGTAAGCTATAAAGGCATAGTTTTTGGAGAGGTAGTTTCAGGTGTTGACTTTCTGAAAGATTTTGCAGCGGGTTTGGCTAATTTCTTTGGTGGCCGTTCCGGGTCATACGAAGGTGAGTTAATAAAAGCAAGAGAAGATGCACTGTATGAAATGGAAAAAAGGGCAAGCGCCCTGGGTGCCAACGCCGTAGTCGGAGTTGACATCGACTATGAAGTACTGGGTCAGGGAAATATGCTTATGGTTACTGCTTCAGGAACAGCCGTGGTTATAGAGTAGTTACAGGGATTGTTAATTGATATGATTAATTACAGTAATTGATAATTGAATAACCTAAAGGATAAAGGCGGCGTGAGAAAACCAGAGGAAAAAATATAATCGGAGGCTGTTGGATTATGAATATTAAAGACAAACTGGTTGAACTGCTGGTACAGTACGGGTCTAGAGTAATTGTGACCGTAGCGATACTGGTAATCGGGTTCTGGGCTGTTAAGATGATTATGCAGATTATAGATAAAGGACTTAAAAAGAAAAATACGGATGTATCCGTCCATGCCTTTATAAAGTCACTATCAAAAATCGTCCTGAAGATTATTGTAATAATTACAGCCGCCAGTGCCCTTGGAATACCCATGACTACGTTCATTGCAATATTAAGCTCGGCTGTAATAGCGGTGGGGCTGGCGTTAAAGGACAGCCTTTCCAACTTTGCCGGAGGTATTCTCATACTGTTTTTCCGCCCCTTCAAAGTCGGCGATTTTATTGATGCGGAGGGAACTTCCGGCACAGTAATTGAAATAGGCATTTTATATTCCACTCTCAAAACCTATGATAACCGCAGGATCACGATTCCCAACGGAAAGCTTGTGAATGCCAGGATAATCAACTTTTCGGTTGAGGAGACAAGACTTGTGGATTTATCGTACCGGGTGGGATTTGATTCAGATATTTCCCGTGTAAAGCAGATTTTAAAAGAGATTGCGGAAGCTCATCCCCTTGTGATGAAGGAACCGGCTCCCTTTGTTGGAATAAAAGAGTATGCAGACAGTTACATAGTTATGGCGCTGAGGGTATGGTGTCTGCGTAAGGATTACTGGACTATTTATTATGAAATGAATGAACTGGTGAAGGACGCTTTTGACAAGAACGACATAACCATGCCTTTCCCGCAGAGAGATGTGCATATTTATAATGAAAAGGAATAATCCCTGATTTCCTGACATTGAGTATACATTTATAGTATAATAGAGTTGTCAATAGTTCTTAAGGAGGAATGCGAGATGAAAAAAGGAGCTTTGGTATTACTGGTTATAGGTGTTATCATTGCGATTCTGGTAATTTCCGCTGTTGGGTCCTATAACAGCCTGGTTGCCAAGAGTGAAAGTGTAAATACCGCATTAAGCCAGATAGATAATCAGCTGCAAAGAAGAAATGACCTGATACCGAATCTTGTGGAAACGGTAAAAGGCTATGCAGCCCATGAAGAAGAGATATTTACTAACGTGGCGGAAGCACGGGCCAAGCTTGCCGGAGCCGTTACGGTTGAAGAAACAGCCAACGCCAGCAACGAGCTTTCAAATGCCTTATCAAGATTGCTTGCTATTGCTGAAAATTACCCTGAATTAAAGGCTGACGCCAGTTTCCGGCAGCTTGCCGACGAGCTTGCCGGTACTGAAAACAGGATTGCTGTCGCCAGAATGCAGTATAATGAAGTGGCAAGGGACTACAATACGGCCATCAAAAGATTCCCGACAGTTATAATTGCGTCCTTGTTTAATTTTGAAAAAGTGGAATATTTTGAAGCCGAAGAAGGAGCCAGAGAAGTACCCAAGGTAGATTTCACAAGCTAGGAGTGATGGGGTGAAAACTCGTAAAATATGTGCCGCACTGCTCATTTTAACAGTCTTGCTGGCTCCGGCGGTTAAGGCTTTTGGGGTGGATTATCCCGGGCATACCGATAATTTCTATGTTAATGATTACGCCAATGTAATCGACGCGGAGACTGAACAGTATATTATGAGCGTGGCTGTGGCGCTTGAACAGAAAACCAAGGCACAGGTTGTAGTTTTAACCATTGGAAGCCTTGATGGTGATTCCATAGAAAATTACGCATATAGAGTATTTACCAACTGGGGTATAGGAGACAAGGATTTAAATAATGGTGTCCTGATTCTTGTGGCCATAGATGACAGAAAAAGCAGAATTGAAGTAGGCTATGGGCTTGAAGGCGCTCTTCCTGACGGGAAAACCGGGCGGATTCAGGATGATTACATGCTGCCCCATTTTCGTGAAAACGATTATGCAACCGGTATAAAGAAAGGTTTTCAGGCTATAGTAAATGAGATATATCAGGAATATGGCATAGATGAAACCGTTGAAGTAGAACCGGTGCCAAGGCAAAGGGAAACATCCCCGGACTCGGATAACAAGTTTGCAGTGTGGTCTATTATTCTGTTCTTTATTTTTGACTGGTTAGTGCTTAGAGGACGGATTACCAAATTTTTATTAATGATGTTCCTCCTTGGCAATCGCGGCGGCCGTGGCGGAGGTTTCGGAAGCGGAGGCTTTAAAGGCGGAGGCTTCGGCGGAGGAGGTTTCGGCGGAGGCGGATTCTCCGGCGGAGGAGGCCGAACCGGCGGCGGAGGAAGCTCCAGGGGCTGGTAAACTTAATGTATGGAAAACTCGGGAAATAGCGTATCCAAATGGTAATTTGGATACCTTTTTTATTACATGTGAATTACAATTCTGTTTCAAAACATTGTTTTACATAATCTTTGTGATAAAATATAGAAAATTTAAGTGGAAAGGACTGGTTTAATGGACAAGTTAAAGCGAAAGCTTTTGTACGTTATAGTACTTGCAGCAATAATCAGCTTTTTCAATCCGCAAAGTGCTTTCGCTCTGGAAAAGGAAATTTACATAACTGTGAAAATAAACGGTGCTTTTGTGAAAACGGAAGTAACACCTTATTTAAAAAAAGATAATGTTTATGTACCCTTAAGATTTGTGTGTGAAGCATTAAATGCTGACGTAAGCTGGATGCCTGAAGAAAACACGGCTCTGATCAGCTATGGGACGAAATACATCCAGTTAATGACGTCAAAAAGTAATGAAGCCGTGATTAACGGTAAAAAACATCAACTTGATCCGCCTATAGAACTGGTGGATGGCCGCATTATGGTACCGGCGGCGTTTATTGCGGAGCATCTGGATGGAACCCTTAAGTGGGACGAATCTACATATTCGGTAGTCATAGAAAAAGAAGGGATTACCGTTCCCGACGAATATAAAAAGGATTACAGCGAGGAAGACCTGATCTGGCTGGCCAGGATCGTGGATGTGGAGGCAGGCAATCTTTCAGTTGAAGGCAAACTGGCTATAGCCAATGTAATTTTAAACAGGAAAAAAAGTCCTGGTTACCCTGATACGATATATGGGGTAATATTTGACGTAGATTCTGATTATGTACAGTTCCCGCCGGCTTTCGAGCCAGGCTTTAAGGAAAGGGTACCGTCCGGGGATTCGGTTATTGCTGCAAAAATGGCCCTGGAAGGGGTTAATAACGTAGGCAACTGCCTGTTTTTCAACAATGCACCTTTCAAAGGCAAGGAAGATGACCTTTATAAGGTTATTGAAGGCGAATACTTTTACTATTAGGACAAGCCGGCAATTCAGGCAAAGATAATAATGTATTCTTACATATGATTAATACCTGTTTTTTCTCTGTGAGCAATAAGTGTTTTGCAGGGGTAAAACAGGTTTTTGATTTATATGACGCGGTGATGGTTCTCGTATCCATTCATGTCTAAATAAGAGAGAAAACAAGTTAAGCACATGTTAACATTGGGAATGAATTAAGAAAGTCTTAGTGCGCAGGTTCTCGCAAAACGCGTAATTTGCGGCGCGGATGCCGCAAGCCGGTATCCGAGTCCACGGATGGCGAGTGATACCGGGTAGCGTTTTGAGAGGTTCTGTGTACCTAGACTTTCTTAATGAATGGACAGTTAACGAGTGCTTAACTTGTTTATCTTCTCTTGACTAACGGACAGTAAACTGTAGCCAAACTTATTTAGCCGTGAGAACCGTCGACGTGTCTTCATGGCCATGCTTTGCATTGTACCGTAATATTGATATAATTTTTATGTAAGTGATTATTTTCATGTTGTAGCATGCGGGAGTGTGACGGATGAAGGATTATTACAAAGAGTACCCCAGGATCGCAGAGTACATTTCGAATCTGAAGGAGTCGACGGCCCATGTTGTATGGGTCAGGCAGGTAAACAGGAATCCGCCTCACAAATGGGATGAACACTCGCACGATTGCCATGAGCTTATGTATTACCTTGCCGGTAAGGGTATAGTGAATTTTCCGGGCAATTCTTTGAATGTATCCGCTTCCGACCTGATTTATATCCCACCGGGGATATCTCATGAAGGATTCAGCGACCTGACGTGGCACGAGGAAATGATTGTCGTAAGATTCAATATTGAGACTGGATCTGAGTTCAATTCCTTTATACGAGTTCGTTGCAATGACGTAAATTTGCCATGGCTGTTCCGAAAGATATATGAAGAATATTCAGGTGAAGCCCAATATTCCACTCAAATAATAGACAATTATCTTGAAAATATCATTCTGCTCCTTAAACGGCATTTCAGCAATGAGAGAAACATTAACTACAATATTACGGCATGGAGCATACAATACATGATTGATCATGTTAACAACAACATAAGCGTGAATGAACTTGCTCAAATGGTCCATATGAGCATATCAAATTTCTCCAGGACATTTAAAAATGATGTGGGAATGAGCCCTCTGAATTACTTTAACTACCTGAAGATCAACAGGGCAAGGGAGCTGCTGGCAACCAGCAGGACATCAATAAGCGATATTGCCAGGTCTTTGGGTTATGAGGATCCCTTGTATTTCAGCAGAATGTTTAAAAAAGTTACAGGTATATCACCTTCTGAATATAGGAAAAGCCTACTAAAGGACTTAATGTAAAGATAAAATACCCCATGAAGCGGCAAACTCAAGCTAGTCAAATTTGTCCATGTTTTTAATAAGTTCGTCTATTACAATTTACAAATGCATCTGCTAATATAAATAGGTAAAAATAAATTTCATACAGATGACCTATAAATACCGTTTTATTCCAAATTTGAAAGGGGTTAGGTATATGGACGCAAAAGAATATGTAAAAGGCCTTATTGACAGGGCCAGAGAAGCACAGAAGGTAGCCGACAAATTTACCCAGGAACAGGTGGACGAGCTTGTTACGGCTATTGCATGGGAAATTGTTCAGGAATCCAATTCACAGGAAATTGCGAAACTGGCTTATGAAGAATCCAGACTTGGTAATTACGAATCCAAGTATGCTAAGCTTCAGAAAAAGATCAGAGGAGCTTTGAGGGATATTAAGCACGTAAAAAGTGTAGGTATTATAGAGAAGGATGAAAAGAAAGGCTTATTAAAGATAGCAAAACCAGTAGGAGTTATCGGAGCATTGCTTCCGTGCACAAATCCTGAGGCCACTCCGGTTATCAAGGCCATGTTTGCCATTAAGGCCCGCAATGCCATTGTATTCGCTCCTCATCCGCGCACCAGGAATACCAATACTCTCATAGTCAACAAGATGAGAGACGTGCTGAAGAGGTACGGGGCTCCGGAAGACCTCATTATCGGTATTGAGAATCCCACTATTGAAATAAGCAATGAATTGTTAAAACAGTGCGACCTCATCGTTGCAACAGGCGGCGCAGGAATGGTCAAAGCCGCGTACAGTTCCGGCAAACCGGCTTATGGTGTTGGTGTCGGAAATGCTGTTGTTGTTGTGGATGAAACTGCTGACCTGGCAGATGCAGCTCATAAAGTAAAAACCAGCAAGATTTTTGACTTCTCCACCAGCTGCTCTTCTGAAAATTCACTGGTAATCCAGGAAAGCGTTTATGATGAATTCGTGGAAAAGCTTAAGGCTGAGGGTGGATACCTGGTATCTCCTGAAGAAAAGGTAAAACTACAGGCGGCCATGTGGCAAGACGGCGTATTAAACAGGGACATTGTAGCCCAGCCGGCATCCACCATAGCAAAGATAGCTGGAATCGATATGCCTGAGGACAGGTGCTTCATAATGGTTGAAGAAACCGGTATAGGAAAGGAATATCCGTTCAGCGGCGAGAAGCTTTCAGTGGTTGTAACTCTCTATAAATATAAAGAATTTGACGAAGCTATTGATAAAGTAAACAGGATAACAGGCTATATGGGAAGTGGCCACTCCTGCGGTATCCATTCAAAGGTTGATGAAAGGATAGAAAAACTTGCACTTGAGACAAAGACCAGCAGGGTTATGGTAAGACAAGCCCAGTGCATTGGCAACAGTGGCGACTGGGTTAACGGAATGCCCTTTACATTAACCTTAGGATGCGGAACATGGGGAGGCAACATCTCTTCAGAAAATATAAACTTAAAGCATTTCATGAATGTTACATGGGTAGCTTATCCGATTGACCCTGTAATTCCCACAGACGAAGAATTATTCGGAGACTTGGTTAAGAAATAAAAATGGAGGTGTAAACTATGAAAAAAGCATTTTGCCCTGAATTTAAAATTCAAACAGAAATGTACTTTATGGGAAAAAAATGCATAGTTACTGATCTCAGCCATCCTCTCAGCACTGAAGACCCGACATTTGTAGGGCATCAGAAAACTCTGCTTTGGGAACACCTTTCCCATGAAGAAACACAGCAACTGGGTCTTACAAAACCGCCGTATTCTTACAAAGTTACCGGAATAACCATCTGCGACCATTCAGGTACCCATGTGGACGCTATAAATCATGTTGTGAACAGCCCGGATGCAAAATCAATTGATCAACTACCCCTGGAATGGTTTATGGCTCCCGGTGTTTGGTTTGACTTCTCTTACAAGGAACCCAATGCATATATAACCAGGAAGGACGTTGAGGAAGCCATTGAAAAGACGGGCGTTACCATTAAACCGCAGTCGGTGGTGCTCTATCACACGGGATGGTACAAGAAATGGAATAACAGGTTTGAATATATCAGAAATTATCCCGGTGTTGACAGGGAAGCCATGGAATTCCTGGTTGACTCCGGCGCAGTAATTGTCGGCGCAGATGCTCCCAGCATCGACAGTTACTATGAAGTAAAGACTGTCATGGTACAGCCCGGCCACATTGTATGCCGCGAAAGAGAAGTACTGAACATAGAGAACCTGGCTAATGTGGACTTAATTCCCAAACACGAGTTCTGGTATGTAGGCTTGCCTTTAAAGTTCAAAGGTGGGACAGGATCACCATTCAGGGGTGTCGCAATTGTCCCTGTTGATGATGATAAATAATTTTAATAGGAGGGTCTTAAATGGATAAAAAATATAGGGTTGCGATAGCTCATTCTGATGAGGACTTAGGTACTCCGGCGGAATACACCAGGGAACAGCTTGACCGCGTAAAAGCAATGATCAGAAAGGTTGCTGAAGACTCCATCGGAGGGCTGCAGAACCTGATTAAGGAAGGAGATAAGGTACTTATTAAAATCAATACAGTCACTCCTTCCGATCCAGGACAGGGATTCACTACAGACCCAAGAATGCTTGAGGCACTTATTGAATTAGTAAAAGAACAAAAACCTTCCAAGATAATGATAGGTGAAAGATGCGCTCTTGGGCAGGATACATTATATGCCATGAAAGTGTGCGGTATTACGGAAGTTGCAGAACGTACCGGAGCTATCTTAACTCCTTTTGACAACGTAGAGTGCGAAATGTTTGATGTGGGCAGGCCGGTAAGTTTCAGGAGATTCCCTGTGCCGAAGCCCATATGCGATGCTGACGTATATATCGGACTTCCGAAAATGAAAGTTCACATCCATTGCACATTAACCAATGCCCTGAAGTTACAGTTTGGTAACTTCCCGGATTACAAATGGATGGCTGAATGCCACAGAGACGATATTTATCAGAAGATCGTAAATCTTAACCATGCCGTAATCCACTATGTGCCCAAGAGATGGTTTGTCACTGACTCACTTTACTCTTGCCAGGGGAATGGACCATTCAGCCCTTATCCTGAAGACCTGGTCAAAGATTTCAACACAATTGCAGCAGGTTCTGACCCCACGTCCCTTGATACAGTATGCGAAGCTCTTATGGGCTGGGACAATCCGGGAACCAATGCACCTGCAACTGCACTTGCTGCGTTTGAAGGTATAGGTACCAATGATATGAGCAAAATTGAAGTTGTAGGTGAAGACATAGAAAAGGTTAAGAGGAAATTCAAGAAACAGGATACAAGGCTCCAGGGTATATTCCCCAATGTTAATGTCATAGCCGGTTCAGCCTGCGAACCCGGATGCCGTGTTCTTGTAAGAATGGCTCTTGACGCTTTGTATGTTGACGGCACTCTTGATAAACTGGATAAAACCCTTAACATTTTCGTAGGAAAACAGTTTGAACCATACATTACAGATGCTGAGGGATATGTATTGATTTACGGCGATTGCGCAAAGGATATAGCTCAATACTATCCCAATGCAATTACCTTCTTCAGTAATGAAAAATATCCGACATGCGCGCCCATGTATTCAAACTTGCCGGATATTGGATTTATTGCCAAGGTAAAAGAACTTCTTAAGTAAGGCAGGAGTGTAAAATTAACATGAAAAATTGTTCGTCAAGAATTGAACTTGATAAAGCGGTACAAAAACTCCTTGAAATAAAAGATTCGGACATACGAATCTCGATACTGGACCAGGCATTTGCAGCTGTAGATAAAGGTGTACACATCGGTGGCTGTTTTTCTGCCGTAGTTCCAATGGTGACCATGTATTATGGCGGTTATATGAATATTGATGTTGAGAATCCGACAAAACCCGGCCAGGACATGTTTGTTTTAAGCAAAGGACATTCTGTGGCATTAATGGCATCCATATATGCTGACCTTGGATACTTTAACAAAGCCCTCCTTTCAGGATCTCGGTCCGTTGAGAGTATTCTCAACGGACATCCGGGACCGTTGCTCCCGGGGGTACACATATCCACAGGACCTTTGGGACAGGGCATAGCGGTAGCCCAGGGTTTTGCACTAATCGGTAAGGAATCGCCTAATTTCGATGTATATTGTATGGCTGGAGACGGTGAACTGCAGGAGGGAATATTCTGGGAGCCTGTGATGTATTCTGCATATAAGGGCTTGGATAACCTGTGCCTGGTAGTTGACAGGAACTATGGACAGCTGGACAATGTGGAGCGGCTTGTAATGGATATAGGCGATGTGGGCCTCAAATTCGAAAGCTTTGGATGGCGTGTGATTGATGTGGACGGAACAGCTTACAGAGCAGTAATGGAAGCCTTCGATGAATTCAAATACGGAGAGAGGGACGGAAGGCCCACAGTTATTATTTGCCATACAACAAAGGGTAACGGTGGTTTTTCCAATGTAATGAACATGCACAAGATAACACTGGAAGAAGCCGTATATAAAACTGAAAAAGCCCTTCAGTTAGAAAGAAGGGAAAGACGTGTCAGGGAATTTGCCGGTATATTAAATTGCCTGCCGGAAGAGGAAAAAGCCTGGTTGCAGGAAATGGGCAGGAATATGAATTATACTTTTGAATTCCGTGACGGGGTGCTTGCCGGTGTGGTCTGGACGGAACCGGTGTGCAAAGTGAAAAAGGCGCCTGTACGTGATAAAAAGGTTAAGTATAATCCGGATGAACTTCCCAGGATAGACCCCCAAAAGAAATATGCCGCAAGCAAAATAATCGAAGATGTAATGAAGGTGTTTGCAAAGGACACGAAGGTAGTGGCTATAGATTCTGACCTTTCTTCCACCAGCGGACTTGGACCCGGGATTATACCTGTGGACCAGAGCAGGGCTCTCAATGCGGGTATAGCGGAAGCCAATATGATGAACCTGGCGGAAGCGTTCGCTGTTATGGGATATAATGTATGGAACAGCACATTCTGCCCGTTCTTTGACTGGAAGGTCATGAGAAGGATAGCCGTAGGCCAGCAGGAGAGAATGGAAGTCATAGCTGAAAAGGATGGCTGGCTCAGCGAGGGTCATGGGCTTGATATCACTTTCCTTGCCACGGCCGCAAACCTGGATACCCAGGTAAATGGCGCGACCCATATGGGTAATGATGACCTCATGGTATTTGACGAAATTGCCCAACTGAAAATAATAGATGTATCGTGTCCGCAGCAGTTGCTTGGCATTATGAAGTGGATTGCCGAAGGCAACAAAGGGCTGGTATACCTGAGAATTATGAGGGCTGCTTCCGGAGTTATATATGGACCGGACTTTACCTTTGAATATGGCAAAGGTTATGTAGTAAGGATAAATCCTGAAGACAAGGTGGTTGTCATATCCAGCGGAAGAGGTGTACACGAAGCGCTGGGAGCTGCACAGCTTCTTGAAAATGAAAATGTGGGTGTAACGGTAGTAGATATGCCTTCCGTTGATGAAGACATGTTGATGGACATATATAATTCAGGCAAATTAATGATATTTGCTGAACAGAATAACGGATATATATACAAAAAGTTCCGTGAAATCGCTTTCCGCAGGGCAAAGACCATTGAACCCGGCCGCATCGTTGCCGTAAACACTACCGGAATAAACGGCGAAAAGCATTTTATCCACTCAGGTACGTATCAGGAACTGGCTGACAAGTATGGCCTAAGTTCCAGGAAACTAAAGGATTTTATCCTGAAAATAGTTAATACTAAATAGAAAACGGGAGAGGATTCGGATGTATAGCATTAATGAAAAAGACGTTCCTGAAAAGGAACTGCCCGGAAGATATATGAGATGGTTGGTTACGAAAGAAACATTGGGTGCCAGGCATTTAAGCTGTTGTGTAATCCGTGTGCCTGTAGGCGGCATTGTAAAACCAGCCCATTCGCACCCCAACGGTGAAGAACTCATTTATATTATTAAAGGAAAAGGAAGCGTTTATATAGACGGAACTGTTGAAGATATAGATGAGGGCACAGCGGTTCTGTTTCCACAGGGAAGTGTTCATATACTCAAAAACCGCGGCGATGAGGAAATGAAAGTTATTTGCTTCTTTGCGCCTCCGTCCGATATGTCAACATATAAGTTCTATGAAGACGTGGAATTTCCTGAGACAAAATAAAGTAACAATAAATTGTTTTGAAGGGAGTAATATAAATGGCAAAAAATGTTCTTGTAACTGGTGCTGCTGGAAAACTCGGCAATTATGTTTCACCTTACCTGAAAGAATTAGGCTATAATGTTACCAATTTCGACAGGGTGCCATATCCGCCGGGATCAGCAAATGACAACCTGAAACTGCCTTTTGTAAAAGGTGAGCTTACTTCACTGGGAGACTGCATGAGGGCTATTGCCCATGCTCAGCCCGATGTAATCGTCCATTTGGGGGCAATACCGTCCAACACTGAAATACAGCCTGCATATGCCCAGGAATGGGACCGCCGTGTACAGGACGGAGCAAGGTTTATCCAGATGTATGACGAAGATGAAACCATGAAATCCAATGTCATGGGTACCTACTACCTGGTAGATGCGGCAAGAAGGCTGGGGGTTAAGAAGATCGTAATGGCAACCAGCTATTTCGTGCTTGGAATTGGTTTCCGTTTAAGCGGAAAATCGTTTATGCCCGAATACTTGCCCATTGATGAAAATCATCCGTGCATGCCTGAAGAAACTTATGCATTGTCAAAACTGATAGACGAGGAGATTCTCAAGGCTTTCTCCCGTGGTTACGGCATGAAGACCATAGCTCTCAGGCTTTTGGGCGTATATTATCCGGACAGTGAGAGGCACAGACAAATGTACAAGTTCGGTATTACCGTACCGGCTGCAACGACGGAGAAGGAAGGATATCTCATCAGTAATACCTACCAGTATGTGGATTCAAGAGACGTTGCCCGTGCAGTGGCGCTGTCAATTGAGGCAGAGGAAGGCCTGAAGGACTTCGAAGCTTTCTTCATAGCCACTGATACGGTTTACAAGGAAAACACCACTGAAGTTATACCGAAGCGTTGGCCTATGTTCAAGGATATGGGAAAAGACATCAAGGGAACCGACGGCATTATCAGCATTGAAAAGGCCAGGAAGCTTCTTAAGTATGAACCCATGTATTCATGGAGGAACAATGGTTAACTAAGTATTAGTAATGTAAATGGAAAGGGAAAATGCATGTTTTGCATTTTCCCTTCTTTTTGCAACCTGGCTTGCTCGCCATCCATGACTCAAATGTTTTCAATGGTAAAGTCGGCGCCTGCGCACTTTCCTGTTATGGATCATAACTATAATTTTAAGAATCAGAAACAGTACAACTACAGTTAACAAGACATATGCTATTATTTTAAGAAAGGAGGGAACAGCACTGTCTTTTACTTCCTCCACGCTTAACAGGGGTATATCAGGTGCAGCAGCTTTATAGACATTATTTTCAGCTATCAGGTTAATCTTTCCGGCTTTAACGCCGTCTACCCAGTATTCAGCGTAACCTACAATGTCTCCTTTATTGACAGGTGCCTTAAGGGGACGGATAAATTTCTCTTCCTTTACAACAGGCCCGCCGCCTGTTATTTTTGCAAGAACCGTTATATTGTCTGCAGTCAGTACATTCAGGGGAACATCCTTATCTCCATTATTCACTGTCACTGACCCGACTACTTTGCCTTCCTTAACAATTTCCACAAATCCGAAATTATCAAAACCATATTCGAGGAGAGTCCGCGAATATTTAAATACACTGTCAAAACCCTGGGATGGGTCTACGCCCATAACTACTGAAATCAGTTCCAGGCCATCCTTTTCTGCAGAAGCCACCAGGCAATAACCGGCCGGATTTGTATACCCTGTCTTTATTCCTGTTACCTTAAATTTATTGGTATTGGGGTTTCTCAACAGCTTATTTGTTGAATACAGCAATGTGTCCCATGAAGGATGCTTGTTTGTCGGACTCATTTCATAGCTTTCCTTTTTAACAATTTCTCTGAATTCAGGAATGGTCATGGCATACAGGGCAATTTTTGACATGTCGCGGGCTGTTGTGTAATGGTTGTCGTCATGGGCTCCGCAAGGGTTTGTGAAATGGGTGTTCCCTGCGCCAAGTTCTTCCGCTTTTCTGTTCATCATGTCCACAAATTCCTGCCTGCTTCCGGCCAGATTCTCAGCAATAATATTGGCTGTTTCATTGGCAGACTGTATTAACATTGCATTGATTAGGTCTTCCATTACAAGCTTCTCATCAGGTATTATACCGATATTCATGCCATCTTTTCCAATATCATAACAAGCCTCGGCACTGGCTGTCATTACCTGGTCCAGCCTTCCGTTTTCCAATGCAAGTATTGCTGTCATAATTTTTGTCGTGCTTGCAGGATATAACCGTTCGTCTGCGTTGTATTCACACAATACTTGTCCCGTCCTGGTATCGATTAGAATGTAGGATTTTGCATTTACTTCTATTGGGTCTGTTACTGCGGCAACAGGCTTAAAATATAAAAGCGACGCTGCCAATATAACTAACAAAATGTTTATACGTTTCATGAATTCCTCCAGTTTATCCGTTGTCTCACTAATTAAAATATAACCCAAAAAACAGACATATCTCAAGGGTTTATCGGTTTTTATGATAAAATCTGCTTTTATATCCCAAAAGAAGGAAAATATGTAATTGAGAGAGAATATATACAAAATATTTTATTATATATAAACAGAAGGTGAAAGATATGAGTATTAACATTTTTGGTATAAAATTCAATATAAACAAGGAGTATATTATACTGGCGGCGGTACTTGCCGTTATAGTTGCCGCATTGATTGGTTACAGGATAGTGCAAAGCAGAGGCGATATTATAATTGATACAAAGGCTGACTTTAAGGAAGGCATAAATGTGAAAATAAGCGAGAAGGGAAACACTAAAGAAACTTCAGAACCCAAAGAGGAGGATCTGATAAGCGTACATGTGACGGGATGCGTAAATAACCCCGGAGTTGTTACCATAAAAAGAGGCAGCATAATAAAGGATGCCATTGATGCTGCTGGAGGCGCCACGGAAGATGCCGACCTGGAAAACATAAATCTTGTATATAAGCTAAATTATAATGTAAAGATTAAGATACGGGCAAAGGGAGAGGTCAGCGGAGAGACGGAAACAAGTCTTGCAGGAAAGGGAGTTGATATAATTGATGACAGTGGAGGTGCCGTGGAAGAGGTAAAAAGAAGTGACGGTAAAATCAACATAAATTCTGCCACTGTTGAGGAACTAATGGAGCTTCCGGGCATAGGTGAAAAAACGGCTGCTGATATCATAAAATACCGCGAGCAGGCAGGAGGTTTCAGAACCATAGAGGATATTATGAATGTACCCGGTATTAAAGAAGGCAGGTTTGAAAAAATCAGGGATAAAATTTGTACTGAATAATTAAACAGCCGGCTTATTGTAAGCCGGCTGTCGTATAAATTAAAAAAAAGGAGGAAACTATACTTTGCTAACTGCATTTTTATTATACTGCACAATAAAAAAATTTTAAATGTACTGAATAAACGACATTTTTATCTAAAAGGAAAGGATTTTTGGGTATTTTGAACATTACCTTGACAAAAAAATGACACGGCGGTATAATACGTTTAACATTTACATAGCGTTTTCCGGCAGTGAAGAGACGAGTAAACCGGGTCTTCTGCCTCAAGAGAGAAAGCATCGCAGGCTGAAAGTGCTTTCAGGCAGTGCGGTTGAAAACCACCTCGGAGCCGGAAGTTGACTACGTTACAGTCTAATGAGTACCAATTAGGGTGGAACCACGGGAAAATATCTCGTCCCTGCATTTTTAATGCAGGGATTGTTTTTTTATAACTAAAAATGGAGGAGGTTAGGTACATGATAAAAGTTACCTTGAAAGACGGAAGTATAAAGGAATTTCCCGAAGGTATTACAATAGAACAGGTTGTAGAGAGTATAAGCATGGGTCTGGCAAAGCAGGTGCTGGCTGCAGAAGTGGACGGTGAGGTAAGGGATTTAAGCTACAGTCTGGAAAAAGATTGTAACATTAATTTCCTTAAATTTGAGGATGAAGGTGGCAGGGACGCTTACAGGCATACAGCCTCCCATGTTATGGCCCAGGCTGTGAAAAGGCTATATCCCGACGTAAAACTTGCAATAGGTCCTGCTATCGAAAATGGTTTCTACTATGATTTTGACAGAGACCAGCCGTTTTCTGACAAGGAACTTGAAACTATCGAGGCTGAAATGGAAAAGATCATTAAAGAAGACCATAAAATCGAGCGTTTCACGTTGCCCCGGGATGAAGCCATCAAATTAATGCAGGAAAAAGGAGAAGACTATAAGGTAGAATTGATCAGGGACCTGCCTGAGGACGAGGAAATATCCTTCTACAGGCAGGGAGAATTCACTGACCTTTGCGCAGGGCCTCATGTTCCTTCAACCGGCAGAATTAAAGCTTTTAAGCTTCTTTCCGTTGCAGGGGCATACTGGCGGGGAAATGAAAAGAACAAGATGCTGCAGCGTATTTATGGGACGGCATTCCCCAAAAAGAGTGAACTGGATGAGTATATAAACAGGCTGGAGGAAGCCAAGAAGAGGGACCACAGGAAACTGGGCAAGGAACTGGATTTATTTGAAATTATGGACGAAGGTCCCGGTTTTCCGTTCTTCCTGCCCAATGGTATGGTTATCAGAAATGAACTGGAAGATTTCTGGAGAAAAGTCCACCAGAAATGGGGGTACCAGGAAATCAGGACGCCTATCCTTCTCAACGAGGAATTGTGGCATCAATCCGGCCACTGGGACCATTACAAGGATAATATGTATTTTACAAGGATAGATGAAACAGGATATGCCCTAAAACCCATGAACTGCCCCGGCAGCATGCTGGTATACAAAAGGACTCTGCACTCATACCGTGATTTACCGCTGAGAATGGCAGAACTGGGACTGGTGCACAGGCATGAGTTATCCGGAACCCTGCACGGCCTCATGAGGGTAAGATGTTTTACCCAGGATGACGCCCATATTTTCATGCTTCCTGAACAGATAAGGGATGAGGTAACGGGTGTTATTGACCTGATCGATTATTTCTATGGCATATTTGGATTCAAATATCATGTTGAGCTTTCAACCCGTCCCGAAAAGTCACTGGGTACCGACGAGCAGTGGGAGACGGCAATAGATGCGTTAAAGAGCGCCCTGGACTACAAGGGTATGGCATATAAAATAAACGAAGGTGACGGAGCCTTCTACGGTCCTAAAATAGACTTCCACCTGGAAGATTCCATTGGAAGGACCTGGCAGTGTGGTACTATACAATTGGATTTCCAGATGCCTGAGCGTTTTGATCTTGAATATATAGGTCCGGATGGTGAAAGGCACCGGCCTGTAATAATACACAGGGTTGTTTTCGGTAGTATAGAAAGGTTTATAGCAATACTAACGGAACATTATGCAGGTTCATTCCCTACCTGGCTTGCCCCTGTACAGGTAAAGGTATTGTCCATAATAGACAAGCATAACGATTATGCCCTTTCAGTTCAGAAAAAGCTGCAGGATTATGGCATCAGAACACAGATCGACCTGAGGAATGAAAAGATTGGTTACAAAATCAGGGAGGCGCGAATGCAGAGAGTGCCTTACATTATTGTGGTCGGAGACAAGGAGCTTGAAAACGGTAATGTATCTGTAAGGTCGCGTCAGGAAGGCGATATGGGACAAATGGAACTGGATGCGCTGATTGCAAGGATACTGGATGAAATAAGAGAAAAGAAATAAGCAGCTTTGTGAGATATGGGAACCGTTCCATTTCAGACAGGGGGACGGTTCCTTTGTCTTAGTCTATGTTTCTACATTGTATATACACCGGTATTATTTTTTTGTTATAATCAAAATAACAGTAAAAAACTTGCATTCAGGGAGGATACCATGCAGTTAATTGAACCATATTTTGTTATAGAGACCGCCGTAAAAGGCGAAGATATACTCAAGCATATAGAAAAGGCCGGTAGGACATGTTACAAAAGCGAGGATAAGATAACGGACGAATCAGCCAGGCGTTTTGTGAAGGCTTTGCTGGAGAGGGGACATGAGTCAGTTATTGAGCATTATTCCGTAACAGTTCGGGTAATATGTGACAGGGGTGTTACCCACGAAATAGTACGCCACCGTATCGCTTCCTATTCCCAGGAGAGTACAAGATACTGCAATTACAGCAAGGACAAATTTTCCAACCAGATTACTTTTATAAGGCCATGTTTCTGGGATGTAAATACAGAGGAAGGAAAACGGAATTTTGAAATATGGAAGAAAGCCATGGAGAATGCGGAAAAAGCATATATGGAACTATTGGCGAACGGTGCTTCCCCGGAGGAAGCAAGAAGCGTGCTGCCCAATTCCCTGAAAAGTGAAATAGTCATAACCATGAACCTGCGTTCATGGAGGCATTTTTTCAAACTTCGCACTGATCCCGCAGCCCATCCCCAGATGAGGGAGATAGCTGTGCCCCTGCTAAAGGAATTTAAAAAACTTATACCGGTTGTCTTTGATGATATAATTGTAAACGAATAGCTATTGGGAGGATTTATGTACGGACTTGTTTTGGAAGGCGGAGGAAGCAGAGGTGCTTACCAGGCTGGTGCTGTAAAAGCCCTTTGTGAAATGGGTATAGAATTTTCATGTGTGGCAGGAACGTCTGTGGGTGCCTTGAACGGTTCAATGGTCGTCCAGAACGAAGTGGACAGACTCTGGGAAATCTGGTATGATATCGATCCTTCCAAAGTGATCCGGCTTACGGAAGATGAACTGGAAAAGATAAATAGCGGGAATTTTTCATTTTTAATGCAAGGTATCCGGAAGATCATAAGGGAAAGAGGCCTTGATGTGGAACCTCTGTCTCAAATGATTAAGGTTTATGTTGACGAGGACAAGGTAAGAAACTCATCTATAGATTTTGGCATAGTCACTTTTGAACTTACTGAGAGAAAACCCATAGAAATATATAAGGAACAAATACCGGAGGGAAAATTAACCGAATACCTTATCGCCAGTGCCACTTTTCCAGGGTTTAAGCCTAAGAATATTGACGGCGGGATTTACCTGGACGGTGCAATATACAATGTATTGCCCATTAATATGGTAATGGACAAGGGATGCAGCGATATAATAGCAATAAGGACATTTGGATTTGGCAGGATTAAAAAGGTTGAGACTGAGGGCATGAATATTACCGAAATCGCTCCTTCGGAAAGCCTTGGGTTTACCATGAATTTTAACACTGAGCTTTCCAGGAAGAACCTGCAGATGGGGTACTTTGACGCATATAAAAAACTTAAAGGGTTAAAGGGCAGAAAATACTATGTTAAACCTTTAAACAGCGAAGAACCCTATATAAATTATTTCTTAAGCTTAAACGAAAGCAAAATCAGGCATCTGGCAGAACTTTTCGGAATAACTGAAGGTTCTCCGAGAAGGCTTCTTTTTGAGGTAATTATCCCAAGGATAGCTGAGCTTACTGGTATGACCGTGGAGGACAATTATGAGGACCTGTCAATCTGCCTTATAGAATACGCTGCTGAACAAGCGGGTGTAGACAGGTTTAGGATTTATACTGTGGAGGAATTATTCAATAAAACGCTGGAATCATATAAACCTCTCAATAATGATTTTATAAAAGCAATACCCGGTTTCCTGAGGCGGATTGACGTGGTTTCCAAAATCAATAAAGACAGGCTTATCAGCAGCCTGACTGCCGAATTGCTTGATAAGCTGTTTTAAAACTAGGCCCCCCTGAACCACCCGTCTTCTTCTATAATAACGGCTGGCAATTCGGGAAAATCGTAATGGGTAACTTCTATACCCTGGAGAAAAGCAATTGTGCCGTTATAATCTTTAACCAGGTTAATATTTTCTTCCTCCAGAAAGCCTTTCAGGGAATCATTTTCCCATCTCAGCCAGCGCATATAACGTTCTCTTTCCTTATTATATATAAGGTACATTTCATTATCTATGTTTTCCCATATTTCTCTGCATATGAAAAAGTTGCATACATAGGTCCTGAATTCAGGAGGGATCGTACAGCCAAAACCTCCTTTTACGAAAGGACAAGCCTTAAAAAATATACTTGTGTCTTCCACATACCCGGGGTCTATAATTCTTTTGTCCTGGTTCCTGTACGCCTCATATGCCTGCTGGTCAAATATGCCGCTGACTTTTATCTCATAGCTTTCTATTTTTGTTGCCGGATTATTTACTATGCGTTCCAATATAGTCAAACCTTCAAGGTTTTTGGACATCCTGTGGATTTCCACGAGAGTGAATTTAGGAAAATAACCGCAACACCCCCGGTTTTTGACATTGCATAAACTAATTCCCATTTTACTTGTACAATGACTGCAGTTTGAACAGGCAAAACGGGGTACTCCGTTATTGAATTCCACATACAGTTTCCCCACAAAATCCCCCCTGAAAATTAATGAGAAAATTATAATACAGTGGTAAATCAGCTTACAATTTTAATAATGAATGATATAAGTTAATGAAAAAAAACTATTTTTTTGTCAGTTCGTAAGGCTTTTTATGACATATTCTCAATTAAGCGCGGTTTGATTTGGATTAACCGATATGTTATCTTAAATATAACGAATTTTCTAAGGTAAAAGCGGAATTTCAGGCAAAATCGCGGGCTTAACTAAAGACCTGTTTGATTGTGATGTTACAGCTTCTGTTCACAGGGATTTAGGCCGGAAATAAATGTGTTTGGTTATTGGGGATAAAATTTGTTTAGTTATTGAGGAATGTTGTATATGTTGACATGGGACCAGTTAATCCAGCAGTGTAACAGTTGTACAAGCTGCGAACTTCATAAGACCAGAACTAATGTAGTGGTAGGAAGAGGTAATATCCATGCACCGGTGTTGTTAGTCGGCGAAGGGCCCGGAAGACAGGAGGACCTGGAAGGCCTGCCCTTTGTTGGTGCGGCTGGGAAACTCCTGGATCTCCTTCTTGAATCCCTTATGTTCAGGGAAGAGGACTACTACATCGCCAATATTGTAAAATGCCGCCCTCCCGGAAACAGAGCGCCTTTTGACGAGGAAGCCCAGAAGTGCCTTAAGTTTTTGAGAGACCAGTTCCGGCTTATTGAACCGAAAATAATTGTATGTCTGGGCGCAACAGCTGCAAAATATATAGTAGATAAGGATATAAAAATTTCTGAAGCCCGCGGCCAGTGGGTAGAAAAGAAGGGATACTGGATTATGCCTACCTTTCATCCGGCTGCTTTGCTGAGGGATCCTTCAAAAAAAGGACCTATGTTCATGGATTTTAAAAAGGTGAAGCAAAAGCTGGACGTACTCAAAGGAAATCATACATCAAATTTTTAAAAAAGGGTGTTGACATAAGCGTAATCCCGTGTTAATATAATAAAGCCGCTCGCGGAAAGGGCGGCAAAAACAGTCTCGGAGCAA